>ERZ772906.908-NODE-908-length-16837-cov-11.094685_pt1 | contig 16837 bp, 16 predicted proteins | sample MGYA00511338_ERZ772906 | MGnify/ENA primary metagenome ERZ772906 (study PRJEB29015, sample SAMEA2738076) | human oral metagenome | biome: human oral; feature: human-associated habitat; material: saliva | place: China | collected 2212 ... | reverse complement strand
CGGTCACAGTGCCACCAATACCAATATGGACGATTTCATCAACAGGTTCTTTGATGATACGTTCACTGTGAGTTGTCTTATCTGGCGTGGCCGTTTTTGGTACTTCTTCAAAGGTGTCACGTTTCTCAGCTTTGGCTTTACCAATTTCAAGAACACCTGGCGTAGTCCCCGCAACGGGGTTGTCTTCAAGTCTGAAGGTATACGTTAAGGTGTATGTTCCTTTCGTGTACTTTGGAGCCTTTAAGAATGTTCCATTTTGATCCAGATACTCAACACCCCCAGGACCGGTCAAACGAACCGTTAAGGCCTTGCCTGTAGGACCACCAAAGTACCCATAACGTGCCGGTGGTAAGTTGTCGGATGGATCATGAAAGCGCGGGTCTGGAGCAACAACATCACCATCTCGAGTCGGATCGTAATCCAAAGTGATGGTTTGTGTGTAAGTACCATCGCCATTATTTTTGGCTGTTGAATTACTTGTCAAGCGAAGGGTTGTTCCTGATGAGTCCCCAAGTTTCAAGTCTTTGGTGCTTGCTTGTTGTCCATTGACATAGGTTGTCGATGTCAAGGTACCAGTACCCGTAGCGGTATAGTCGATCGTGTAGGTTCCGTCTGGAAGTTTTTCACCGTAATCAACCTTACCGTCCTTAATAGGTAGGTCTTTATTGATTGAGCCACCTTTGATGGTAGCTTTGGTTACAGTGACACCGGTACCACCCAACGTGACGCGAATTGTTTGGTCTTCACCCTTTGTGATAGTTTCCGTTGTTGTAGCTGCGATTTGCTTCAAGATACCAGCTTTACGTTCAGCCGCTGTCAACTCTTTTCCTTTTGGAACCGCTAAGAAAATATTTGGGTGACCTGCTTCGATCATTTTTTTGTTAGCTGTCGAAGCTTGTGTATCATACACAATACTCATAAAGGTTTTGGCATTTTCTTTGGCCCATTTAGCAAATGAATGGTCAATATCTTCCTCTGTTGTCCAACCATCTGTTAATTGGATGACAACTGGAGTCAATGATTTATCCCGTGATTCCTCAAAGATTTGCTCGTAAGGTTTACCAGCCGGTGCATTCTTATCACGAAGACCCAACGCGTTTACCGCATCAACCCATGCATATCCCGTTTGGTGCGCTTGAACATAGTCAATCAACTTGACAGCTTGCGCCTTGGTCATCATAATCGTCGTCGGTGATGATTTCTCAGTATTACCGTATGACGTATACGAATTAGCGTTGTTATCCTCATAGAAGGCCAATTGAATTTGATCCTTATCACTCAAACTCTTGATGATGGCGTCCAAATCCTCCAAAATGTTCTTGCGAGTACCAAAACCGGTCGAACCTGAACCGTCTACTGGCATAAAGATAGAGCGACCTTTGGTCTCTGTTTTCGTGGATGTTGATGATTTGGTGGTTACAGTAATCGTACCAGAACCCGAACCAGGTTGAGCCTTTGTGCCGGGAATAGTTGTAGTGATAAATTCTTTTTCACCTTCCACTCCGGGACGTACAACCTTGCGTTCACCTTCATTCAGATTTTCATCTTCTTTTTCAATCGTTTTAAATGGGATTTTCTCAACACGACGTGTTACGTTTTCTTTCGGAGACTCTTCGGCGGCCTTTGTTCCAACCGCAACAATTTCATCCACTGGTTGTTTGATGATTTTCTCTGACGTTTCTGGTTTTCCTGGGGTTGTGACGGTGACCAAGTTGGTGAATTTGTCAGCAATTTCTTGAGCCAAAGCTGTCGAATCCTTACCTGCGGTTGTCAACACTTCCTTTTGACCTGCGGCAGTCAAGGTTTTGTACGATTTAGCATTAGTACCACCGTAAACAACAGTCAAGAAATGATCTTTGTGATTCTTTTGTGCCCATTCAAAGAACGATGTGTCAAGTTTCTCCGTAGGCTCCCACTCATCTGTGAACCACAAGATGCCGACAGCTTTGTTCTTATCACGAACACTGTCAAACAGGGATTCATAAGTGAGCCCCGCTTGTTTTGGTTCACCTGACGCATCCATATAATTGGAATCATAGAGGTTTAACGCCTTCATAGCTTTGTCCCATGGCCATGAACCATCCTGATTAGATTGTGGTTTCAATTCGCGAACCTTAGCTACAAACTGTAGCACCTCTTGCTTAGACAACATTTTGGTGATTTTAGAGAGTTTAGCTCCTTTACGGTAAGAACCACCACCTTCCGTTTTTCCTGCGGTCGCAGTCATAAACCCATCTTCCGAATTTCCCTCATCATAACCAATAATGAGATAGCGTGTATCGTCAGCCCCTTGTTTCGCCACAGCTTCCAAATGGTCTAACTCAGCCTCACCACCCGATGTAGAGCCAGACACATCATACGGTACAATGACATCTACTGGTTTGCGAGTAGAACTGCTGGTGCTATTTTGTGTCGTAATAATTTCCTTTTCGCCCTCAACACCGGCTTGAATGACTTTGCGCTCACCTTTTGGTAGCGTTGGGTCCTCTTGGGTTTTCGTTTGAAATGGAATTTTCTCGACGCGACGATTAGTCTCATCAGCTTGAGCCGAGATAACGGACGCGCTAAGTGCTCCGAGCGTGGCCACACTCGCAACAATTTGTTTTCGTTTACTAATTTGCATGCAAATAAGTCCTTTCTATTCGATATCACTATTATATCACTTTCGAAACAGATTGTAAAGCTACAAAAAAAACAACCACGCGTGGTTGTTTTTTTGGTTGGTTATTCTCTTGCTCACATCAAACGAGTTCGAATAATCCTAGTGCCAAAGCTTCGAAAGTAATGTCTGAATCATCTGTGTTAGATAATTCATCAACCTTTGGAACTTCACGATTTGGTTCTTCAGTTTTCGGAACTCCACGTTTTGGTTCATCTTTTGGCGTTCCCACTCACGGAATTCACGTTTTGGAATTCGTGTGTAGAAGTGCGTCGCAATACCATCTTTTTCTGTTGTCTTACCACTAAATTCGTAGTCGCCAATGGAGCTAGGTGGATTATGTCGACCTTTTTCAGGAGCTTTCAAGTCAATATCCGCATCATTCACATAACGAGTCACTTTAGCTTCTGGTTTGTCGACAACAGGCGCATCACCCGGAACTTCTGAACGAACTTTTTGATAGATATGTGTTTGAACAGTTCCATCCTCAGTTGTTTTGGTACGACCCATGAATTGATAGGTTTCTCCAATCATGCTAGGTGCGGGTATAAGACCTTTGACTTCCTCTTTAATGATTTCGTTCGACTCATTGACGAATCGTGTCACCAACAAGGCTGATTTATCCGTTTGGGGAGCTTCGCCAGGCACTTCAAAACGAATTGGTTCATAGAAGTGCGTAATGATACCGCCCGTTTCCCTTGTGCGATGAGTATACTCATAGGTACCAATAGTTGTATGAGGTTTCTGACGACCTTTTTCGACCTGAGTCAAATCATGACCGTCCTTGTCCACATGTCGTGTAATTGGAAGTTCAGGTACATCCACCTGAGGAGCCACATTTGGAACTTCGTGTGTCGATTTACGGTAGATATGAGATTGAACATCCTTGCTGTCATTCAGCTTCGTGAGTCCGGAGAACTCGTACTCACCCATATACTTACGTGCGGATACAAATCCATTAGTCGACGGAGCAATTTCAAACCCATCTTCATCGATGTATCGTGTCACTAAGAGAGTTGGTTTATCCACCTGTGGTGAATCATTTGGCACTACATGCTCCACTTCTTTATAGACGTGCGTTTGGATGTGTCCATCTTCTGTAGTGATAGTTCGACCTGCAAATTCATACCTATCACCGATCGTATTTGGAGCTGGGAGCAATTCAGGAACCATGTCCTTGATTTCTTCATCCGTTTCGTTCACATATCGCGTCACATCTCGCACAGGCACATCAACTTGCGGCGCATCACCCGGTACAGAACTCTCAATGAGTTTGTAGTAGTGGGTGTGGATGCCCTCTTCATGTGTGCTACGTCCGGTGTATTGGTATCCACCAATAACAGAACGAGAACCAACGATACCGTTTCCCCTTGGAGCCACTTCTTTCGTTCCGTCCTCAGTTACAAAGCGAGTGATTTGCAATTCGGCTGGATAACGAATTGGCGCATCACTAGGAATTTCAGACACAACCTCTTTATAGATATGCGTTTGAATATGACCGTCCTCAGTCGTTTCAGTTCGGCCCGTAAACACATAGGTATCACCAATCATTGGTGTCGCAGGGACAAGACCAGTCTCCTCGCCTTTGATGATGTCTCCAGATTCATTGACATATCGAGTTACATCGAGAGTGGGAACATCAACTTGTGGAGCGTCACCCGGTGTTTCAGACTCAACTTGTTTATAGATATGGGTTTGAATATACCCGTCGTCTGTCGTTTCCGTACGGCCAGTGAATTCATAGGTATCGCCAATCATCGGTGGTGCGGATACTGAGCCGAATTCGTCTGATTTGATTTCTTCTCTATCTTCATCAACAAATCGTGTCACAGACGTGGCAGGTAGTTCATGGGTTGGTGTATTCCCAGGAACAAATCGAGTCACCACGTTCTTCCGATAAACGTAAGGAACTTCAATGATTTCACCATCTCTCACCTCACCAGTCTCGTTGCTCGGTGTAGAAATAAGACTGTAGGTTGTGAGGGTTACTGTTCGACCTTCGGGTGTCCTAAAGGCTTGCGCAGACCCTTGAACATCTCTCGCTGCAGCAGCATAGTAAGTACCGCCTGGTTGATTCGTGATAACCGTTTCGGGACTTCCAACTTCAACCCCGTCTTCGTCTTTATAGGTAGCAAATACAGAGCCATTCGTTTGCGTTGTCACGGTATTATCGTAGGCATATGGTACCACAATTGTCTTGCCACCCTCGACATTACCCATATTGTTCGTAGGTTGAGACGCTAATGTATACGTGGTTGTTACCGTTTTCGTCAAACCTTCTGGGGTTTTGACGGTTTCAACTTTAGCAGGGATCACCTTTTCAGGTGTGCGGTAAGCTGTGCCATCTGGAACGTTGGTGAAGTCCGTGAAGTTCGGTGCCAAATCATTCCCTTCACGATCCTTATAGGTTGCAACTACAGAACCATTGGCTGTAAAACCCTCAGAGGGTGCTGGTTGTGTATCCGAAGTCGATGCAACTTGAACCACCTCGGCAACTGTTGTTGGGGTCACCTCATCAGCATGGGCAGCTCCGCCAGCTAGGAAAAACGCAGCTATAACCGCGCTTGCGAGGCCATAAGCTTTGTATTTTCGAAATGAAAAAATTTCACGTTTATTATGAAACATGTAAGTCCTTTCCGGTTCTTCGAACCTTTATGTAATATCGCTAGTATATCACATTTTGTTTAAAAAGTCAAATCAATTCTGTAAAAACCAAAAAAAAACCAAAGCTACGCTTTGGTCACTGTGATAATGTTTCGTCATTCTCCGGTAAATCTTGAACCTGTAGCAGACTCGACAGACCTAACTCACTGAAATCGGTCTTCACCTCTACTGGGTCCACCACATCAAGACCATGTGTCTCTTCATACCATGTCACAAATTCAGGAAGTAGGTCAGTATCTAGTTTGTTCAACTTCAGCACCATAAACCCAAGTTCTGAGACCGCACCATGGTCGGTTGCAGCCAATGTTTGAATACGCGTACGACCCGGCGTTGTCATAGCATCCAGACCGCCCGGAATATGCGTTGTGGCTGTCAGGTCTAGCGGAATAGGTCGCAGTAACGCCCGTACATCGTCTAATAGCAAGTCTACTTGTGGCGATAGCGGAGCTCTCTCAGCTGACGAACGCATAGTTAGATGACTTCTCGGGTGATGAGCTTTAAGGGTGTCTTCTAGTGACACTTCTTGATGACTCATAATGAAGTCACCTCGCTCCATGATTTGATGCTGGTCTTTCTGCCAACCGAATTCAGTTTGTTCGTAACCTGCTTTTTCGAGGCGTTGATGATAAGCCTCTTTATCAGGGAGATAAATGTAGGCATTCTTCCAGTCTAAATGATGGGCGAATCGCTCAGCATCTTTTTGGTACCGCTCGTTCAACCGCTTGAAATCATTTGGGCCAATGTGATCCAACAAAGGGACTGTCCAATCGTCGCCCATGTAGAGTTTACGCATGTTGGTCATTTCGACGTAAGAGCCATCTTTGGCTCGTTGGGCGCTCTTAGTATCTTCTAATTGTAGCTGGTGAGCGGCGTCAGCTTTAGCACCGTGCTTGGACGTCATCGGCGCCACAAAAATGTCATTCCCATCACTACCCATATAAATAACAGGTCTCAGTTTGGATGTGTTCCCATTAGCATCTGTGACCGAATGACTGATAACATCGTAGACACGATGACCATGGTAATAATCTGATGTATTTTCCTCAAAAACAAGTTTAGCCAAAATAATGTCACCCTGTTTGAGGTCCTTCACCGAAACCAGAGGTGCTTTCTTATCCATGTCAACCCCCATATATTTTCGTTTTTCTTCATTATACCAAATTTCGAAGGTTCCGTGGGAAAAAAGAAAAAGACCCGAAGGTCTTGCTTTTAAAATCCCCAAGCGCCGAGCCCTTGCGCATTATATGCACGTTCTGCAGCGTTAATCTGGTCTTCAACCGTAGCAGTTGAACCCCAACCCGGCATGGTTTGGAACAAACCTGATGCGCCCGATGGGTTATAAGCATTTGGTTGTCCATTACTTTCACGAGCAATGATGGTTTCCCATGTTGATGCGGGTACGCCCGTACGACGTTCCATCTCGGCTGCCGCGGCAACCCCAGCACTTCCTGCGGTGTTTCCGTTTGATAGGACAACAGAGCCTCCTGGTTGTTTCGCAACACTAGCTGGTGCATTTTTGGTTTTCTTAGTTTCTTCAGCTTTCTTAGCTTCTTCAGCTTTCTTAGCTTCTTCAGCTTGCCGAGCTTCTTCAGCTTTCTTAGCTTCTTCCGCTTCAAGGTGCTGAATGGTTCGTTCAACTTCATTGCGATCAATATTTAGCGGTCGTGATGCAAATTCTACCATCCGAGCCTCGCTCCAAGCATCATGAAAATCCGCCGACACCTTAACTTCAGGCGTGTTGGTCAAATCAAGAACTTGACCAGGGGTTACGCTATTTCCAACGCCTAGACGGTTTTGATACGCAATTTCATCCACATAAGCGGGCGTTCCAAATCGTTTTTCTGAGATACTACTCAATGTATCCCCTTCTTTTACTGTATATGTTGAAGTTGGTTTTGGTGAATGTGCCTTCACCGGTTTGTTTGCTTGAGCCCCAGTCAGAAACGGGAGTGAAATGAGGGCGAGCAAAGTTGGTTTAAACATATATCCTATTCGAACTCAAAAGCCGAGCAACGATGTCCTGACTAGGTCATTCCAGAAACGTTGGTTACTAGAGAGTCGCCTTTCTAAGTGATATCTCTAGTATATCACAACAAGGCGAAATGTTCAAGAAAGGCTATATTACAATTGCGTGACATCACCTATCCCTGAAATGGGCCGCATCCTCACTGCGTTTCAGATTGGCTTGGTATTGGTCGCGTTCCTTAGCTTCCTTGGCTACTGTTTCCATCATTTCGTAAAAGCGTGCAATCAAATCTGGATGGGCGTTCAAATGACCACCGATGGTTGTGAGTGTTGCAAGCACCATCGCTATCCCAACATTCACTGACCGCAATTGGTCAGACACGTCCTCGTCCTGCACAGGGATGACCGTTTCTGAACCTGCGTCTTTGGTAAAGTTAATTGCAAAAGCTTTCGCTGCGAGCTTAGCATTCTCAGGGTAGAGCGCATCGATAACATCGCATTGTTCCGCAAAGGATAGATTGAGGAGAATCAAACTCATTTCAGCCCATACACCTGTCATAAGCGGTTCGATATCGAAGTAGCGAATCGTATGCACTTCACCTTTGTGGTAAATTTGTTTCGCTACAGGGTTTTCAAGGGTATCATGGTAGTGCTTGAGTAATAACTGCGCTAGTGTTTTCGGTTTTTTATCATTTTTGACGTCTGTCAATTCCTTTAGCCTCGGTGTGACAATATTCGGTTTGACATTCGCCAACAATTCTTGCAAATCTAATGACATGTTCTTTCCTGCTTTCAGTTTTATATCACTAGTATATCACAATCAACCACAAAATACAAGCCTTCGGTTGCCTACACAACCGAAGAAAATGGGGCTCCGCCCCAACCCCCAAATTCCTTGTGAAATCATATAGAAGGGAATCAGTCCATGGCTACAATCACAAAAACCTTAGTTTGTGTAGATAGTGCTGACCGAAAAGCTGGTGGAAGTGGGAGTGACCACAACAAATACTACAAGGCTAGTTTTGACGGGTCAACCATTTACTACGAATACGGACGAATCGGCGTCACCTGCACCAAAGGTCAAAAAGCGGGAACACGCGCATCTTATGACAAGCTAATCAATTCCAAAATTAAAAAAGGATATATTGAAGTCGATACCCATGAGGGTAAGGACATGGGTCAATCAGCTAATAAAGATGAGCGGGTTGCTAAAGCTATCGCTCAAGACCCAGAAGTAGAAGCCTTTGTCAAGAAGCTCGTCGAAGCAAACACCCACGACTTGTTCGATGGTAAATATAAGCTCGAAATGACAGCTTCAGGTGCTGTCAAAACAGATATTGGTGTATTGACCAGTAACACGATCGCAAAGGCTGAAAGCTTGCTTGAACGCATTATGAAGGGTGAGCACAAACTCATTAAGGAATATTTCACCTACATTCCTCACTATGTTCGCATCGGACAACCGTTAGCTTCCGTCGTTACTGATTGGGAACATGAAAAAGAACTTTTTGATGTCCTGAAACAACACGTGGCAGATTACGAAAAGAACTTGGAAAACGAAAAAGACGTCGCTATTGATGACGAAGCCTTCAAAGGTCTCTTTAAATTAAAACTCCGAGCGGCAACGACCGACGAGTTAAATAGTATCAAACGCATGTTTGATGAAACCAAACAAGAACGCCACCATAGAGCATCACAAAAACAAGTGAAGGCTGCCCTCGCCATCGAATACAACGATGAGGAAGAAGCTCATTACACAACCGTGCAAAACAAAATTGGCAACGTCAAACAACTATGGCACGGTACAACGGCACAAAATGTCCTCAACATTTTGCGAACAGGACTATTTTGTCCAAAATCAAACGATAGTCGTTACGGCATTACAGGGCGCATGTTCGGCGATGGTGTATACCTGTCTGACCAGAGCACAAAAGCCTTGAACTATGCTTGTGGATTCTGGGGGCATTCATCCAAAGGGAATGCAACCTACATGTTCCTCGCTGACACCGCTATGGGTAACGAATACCGACCGGCGAATGACGTCGCCCGACACCAAATCCCATCCAACGCTCGTAAAGGCGGTTACGACTCTATTTACATCAAAGGTGGAACACAAGGTGTCATCAACAATGAAATGATTGTTTGGAACACCGAACAAATTCGCCTCTCCTACTTGGTTATTTTCGAATAACCGTTGCACAAAAACCGAAAGGAAAAATCCTATGATTATTAATCAACGCACTGTCAAATATCTTGTCGTCGCTATTGACTATGCCGCTCGCACCAGCCAACGCGTCTCAGTCACCGACATTGAAAGCTTGAATGCCATCACCGCTATGAACGTCTTGCGCAACAACCTGGACCATGGTATGAGCCTTGAAACGTATACCCACGAGGAACAAGAACAGCTCGAAAACGCAGTCATGTTTGACGCTTCTGAAATGGTCAGCTTTAAGGTTGTTGAGGGTCTCCGCGTCCGTGGAACCGTCCACCTCATCGATGGGCGAGCGCTCCCACAATCGCTATATGTTGAAACGAGCAATCGTGGACTCATCGGACTAAACAGTGAACTTCATCAATATCGCGGAGAAGAAGGTTATGCTGCGGTTCGTATCGACAATGCTAACCCAATTTTCCACGTGAGTGGTGTTAACTAACGAAATCCCTTCGGGGATTTCTTTTTTTTTTGCGATTTAACAAAAAAAGAACCATCAGGTTCTTTTAGGGGTTAAAGGAGATATGTACGTGGTCGTAGTGATTGGCCGTAACGCCACCACGGTCGGGCATCAAACCCCATTGACCAGGTCCACCATAAAAGGAGTTAAACGGCGCCCAGAAGCGTTGTTGCCAGATGACATAGGACACGTTTAGGTTCTGATAGTTTTCAAGGACATATTGCGAAATTTCATCACCAAGGGCTTTATTGTCACCGACCATGAGGTCAAGTGCTAATCCGTCCCCGTGACCGGTACCCATACCGTCGGTATCTCCTGGACGATATCCACCAATTGGAACGCCAAATTTCTTAGCCAAGTGGTCACGCGCTTCAGCAACGTGCTGGTAGAGCCCATCAGCACCAATACCACCACCACGGGCGATTTTAGATGCGGAACCATTTGATTTCGTTGGTGTTGAAGCTTTTGGTTTTTCTTGCTCTTTTGGTTTCTGACTTTCAGCAACCAAAGCTTTGAGGGTCACATCAAGACCTGCCAATTCTTCATCGGCTTCGTGAACCTCACCTTGTAGTTTATCGACGGCTTGCTTAGTACGCTCCACCAATCCAGTTTTCTGGATGAGTTCTATACGAGCCGCAATCAACTTCGACTCCTCGTTGGGCTTTCGATGTTGTTTCTCTTGGAGTTTCAACACCAATCGTTCCGATTCTAAACGGGAACTTTCATTATTCATAGAGTTTACGGTAAGGAGTTTAAGTTTTTGCTCAGCCTGAGACTTCTCTTCTTGTGTGTGTTCAATTTGATGCTTAGTATTTTCAATACGTTCAGAAAGGGAACTCTCATCCCCTGAGGCATAAGAAAAAGATAGTGGTATCAATAGTACCATCGGTACTAGACATTTGAATTTCAAAAACATGTCTCCTTTCATTCGTTATCACCAGTATATCACAAAGTGAGCACAACTGTCAACGACGAAAGACGTGCAAAAAGACCCGACATCTGATATACTAGTATCAGAAAGGAAGGTAATTATGTCATATAGCTTAGATGAACAAGAAACTCATATTTGGTATGACCCAACAACGAAAGAAACGATAATTGAGACAAACTACGCGCCAGATATCAACCACTACCTCAAAATCATTGCGGATGGTGGTTTGACACTAATTGAGCAGGAGGTTGAAGACGACCGTATCATTAGCATACGAGCAAAAGTGAATGACAAGCAGTATTCTTTTAGTCGCAAAGTCAAGAAGAAACGCATCCTCACTGATAAGGAGCGAGAACGCTTGCGTGAGCAACTCGCAAAAGCACGCGCTTAACAGCCTTTGCATACGCAAAGGCTTTTTAATGGGGCTACGCCCCAAACCCCTAATTCTTTCTGAAAACATATTTGACATTTGAAAATCAAAAACGCGAGGTACAGAATTTATGCAAACATTAGTAACAACATTAGAAAACTTGAAAGCAACTAGCAAAATTTCAGACAAAACCATCATTTTGGAAGCGGTCGAAGACCCAACTATCAAACGTGTCTTGAACTTTTTGGGTGATCCAAACCAAGTGATTGGACTCTCAACCAAAAAAATTCAAAAAGAAGTTGAGCATGTTGCTCATGACTTGACCCTACCTGAGCTCCTTGACTATTTGCTCGAACACAACACCGGGACTGAAAATGAAATCGGTATGGTTCAATATTTTATCAACCAATACGATGCACACACAAAAGATGTTCTCGCTCAAGTCATTGGAAAATCATGGACAACAACTGTTGGTGCTAGCCTTTTAAACAAGGTTTTTGGTGCAGGTTTTATCCCTGTATTTGAAGTACAGTTAGCCTACCCATACGACAAAAAAATTAACGGATACGAAGACGGTACTGTTTTCGTAGTCACTCAGAAATTGGACGGTTTCCGTGCGGTTGTTGAAGTGAAAGACGGGAAAGTCATCTCTGTCAAAACTCGTAAAGGGAAAGTGATTGATGGATTGACGCAATTACGCAATGATTTTGAAAACGTGCTTGATGCAAGTCTAGGTCACTTCATTTTCGATGGTGAATTACTCCTTGAAGACCCTGAAAACAAATGGACTAGTGGTGAGCGTTTCCAGAAAACTGGACAAATGATTTCTGCTGACGGTGAGTGTCAAGGTTTGGGTTACCATATCTTTGATGCACTACCATACGCTGAATTTGTTGCTGGGAAATCAAAACTACCATACATTGACCGTCGTAAAAACTATCTTGAAACATTCACAGTTGGTGAATTCGTTCGCCCAGTACCAGTTCTTGGTACTGCGGATAAAGCAGGAATTCCAGCATGGAGTGACTACGCAACAGCTCAAGGCTTCGAAGGTGTCATGCTCAATGACCCGCATGCTAAATATGAAGCTAAACGTACGAAAGGTTTGCTAAAAGTGAAGAAAATGCACACCGCAGACCTCTTGGTTGTAGGCTTTGAAGAAGCTATTGACGGTAAAAACCGTGGCGGACTTAAATCACTCATCGTTCAATTGGATGAAGACAACACCTTTAACGTATCCTCTGGTTTGACGGAAGAGCAACGTGAACACATCTGGAATAACCAAGATGAGTATCTTGGAAAAATCATTGAAATTAAGTTCTTTGAGGAAACTACAAACAAAAATGGCGGGCGCTCACTTCGCTTCCCTGTTGTTTTAGGTTTCCGTGATGATAAGACAGCTGAAGATGTAAACATTGACTAGCTTGGGGTTTTCCCCCAAGCTTTTTCTTTTTTGTGAAAGGAATCGAATGGACAAGAAAAGTATTCACGAATGGGCACGAATCTTTGCCTGCGAAGGACTTGTAGCAATTGGCGACGTTGACCGCCTGTACGGCAAAATGCTTCGAAAAGTACAAGCAAGTGGACTATGGGAAACGGCTGAAACTGAACTACGGGTCAACAATCGGGAGGTTCGGAGCTTCACCGAAGATGAAGCACGAGACCTTGCAGAAGCTTGTTTACCTATGACGTCACAATATCCAAAAACCAAAACGCCACGCACCATTAAAGGAGCAGTATGTGGAACAATGGACGACAAACGGGAAACCCTTGTGCGCGCTTTGCTTTTAGAACGAAAACGCGAAAAAGTGGTTCGTGCATTGATTGAGGATTTGGAACAATACCCCGAATTGCAACCGGTATTCGCAGCCTATCACTATCAACCCGTCCACGAACCGGCCCAGTTATATGAAGTCGCATTGGATGAAAAGTCAAACGATGAATTAGAAATCATGCTCATGGATTATGACGAACCTGAAAGTGCAACACACATCATGCGGGAACAGGTAAAACGGCTCATACACAATGTAGTTGCGTCGCTCCCTGATTGGGTCATCGACCTGACACCTTATCTGGACGTGGAACCAATTCGTCAGATGATTGAGAGCAACTCAGAGGAATACCGAAAACGCTGGATGGATCATTTGACAAAAGCAAATGCAGAAAACAAGCGAAAGGGCTTAGAATATCTATTGTACCTAAAAACCAATTTTATGGGCTCGGTCGAACACTATGAGCAGTTTCAAAAATTGCTCATTAAATTGGCAGTGACATACAAAGGATAGCAAAATTCGAACATAGGCATGTATATTATACCGTCAAGATTAACATTTGACCGGTGTTCGGAACAGTCCAAACAGAGAACCAATATATGCTTATCGTGTTTATGGAAAGGAAAACACATGAAACCAACAAAAATTCAAGAACGTTATACCGTGAACGGGAAAACATTTAGCAGTCGCGATGACGCTGAAAAATATCGTGACGAACTCGATGCCAAAAACTTTAACCGGTACCCAAAATCATCATTTGATGAAATTATCTACTACGAAATCTACACCCACCATGGCGACCATTCCAATGCTCACAATCGCTGTAACGGATCTTTTGCTGATGCGGCTATTGCCTACAAAGAAATGCAGAAGCACTCAGATGATTGGCGTTCAAATGGTACCGGTTGGATGGAACAAGTCGTCCTCAAAAACATCAACGGGCAAGTCGTCATCCGACGCAAAAAAATTTATGAGAATTAAACCGATAGGGGAAAAAGACATGACCAAAAGAAACCCAAACGCAAAAACCATCAAGCAATTAGCCATCGAATATGCCAAGCAAGAAGGCTTACATCAAGACAAGGTGGCTATAAAAGGCTTCGAAGAACAACTTCGTGCGTTAGCAATCCGTCAGCGTCTGGTAGGTTCAACACCAACAGACGATCCATTTATTGAGGGGCCATCACAATCCGTTCAAGAGGCTATTCAACGCCTCAGGGAACATAAAGAACCCGACAAAGAATGGGAAGACGCCTATAGCAAATTGTTGAGGCTGTATGACGAAGAAGCAGTCGCTCTGGAATTGTTAAAGTATCCGAAACGCTACAAGGATGTGACCCGATTACAGGCCTATGCAAAGCCTACCTACACTAAGGAACAGCTGCAACGAAAGACATTGAAGCATGAACCAGTGGAAGTTCTCGAGCAAATGGCTGGTCGATTCCTTCTGAGCGACGGGATTATTACGAAAGTGCGCGAACAAAACAAGGCTATGGCGCGACGAGTACTAAATCTTCTTTCATCAAGCTTCTATACGCAGGGCGTGTATGTGACACACGGTCCTATCCACGATGCACTCGCAGATGTCAATAGCGAATCGGTACATCAATTGGAAAGTCTGACGAAACTGGACGAGTCCAAGCAAAAACAAATGCTCTTTGTCGTACTTGTTCGAGAACTGCAACCATTGAAATCGGTCGAGAACTATGAGCGGTTTATCCGAACACTTGTGAAGTTAGTAGAGCAATACGGGGAAGCATAACACCTAAGAGGAAAGGCAAAATCCGAACATTGACCAAACCCGAAAAGGGTCAAAGTTTGTGAATTGGATGATTTTGGATTGAAATTTGGATTTTTTGAAAGCGTTCTCAAATCCCAGTATCATAGTATTTGGGTTTGTTTGAACATCAAAGCATCGACTTCACAAAAAAAATTTTTTCTGACCACTCTTCAAAATTTTTCTAACTTTTTTTTCAAAAATAAAGAGTTAGAAGAGAAAGTCAGGTATACCAGTGCTTGTAAGCGCTAACATTTAATCCAAATTGAAATCCAATTTTCTCCAAATCTCTCCAAATAGCTCTAAAAGAGGGGTTTTTGTTCGAATTAAATCATATTTTGAGTCTTGGGTGCCCTCTTTGGAACCATTATTCGGGACATCCCGAACGTTTCGACCAAAAATATGCACAAAAATATTGTAATGTTCGGATTTTCCGAACGAGAAAGGAACTACGCTATGACTACACAACAATACACAACAGAACAACTCAATGACATGATTACTGCTTGTAACGAAGTGATCCACGAAGCACGAAAGGCAAATGAAACAGCTGCCGCTGTTGTCGAATTTGATAAAAACGAACATGAAGGTCTCATTATTTCCGCTAATCCTCAGGGGCAAATGCTGGGATTTTATGTTTTCCGGAGTGTGCCTTTGATTCGAAAGGCGACCGACTCACCACGTGATATGGCGGAGAGCTTGCTTACATTTATTACTGAGTTTTATAACCTGCATGGGAGTGTTGAAGATACCATTGAATTATCGGGTGAAACCGCAGCGGAACTAGCAGGCATTGCAGCCATGGCCGGTGCTGAAACATTTGGTGGGATGTAACGAACGCCGGACTTTTCATGTCAAACATGAACCCAAAAGAAAGGAAAAAATCATGAACCAAGAAACATTAGACGGTGTAAACCGCGTCATCACCCTCGTAAACGAAACTATTCACGCAGCTAAAGAGCGGAATGACTCTGTTGTAGGAACCATTATGATTGATGAGGACCACGACGAAATGCTCACTATCGCAGCCACGCCTCAAGGTGAATTGCTTGCACATTATGTGTTTAATGGGGTGCCACTCATCGCAAAAACAACGGATTCCCCACGCGCATTAGCGGAAGACATGCTGGGGTACATCGACAAGTTTTACGCCATCGGAGCCGCTGTAGAGGATGAGATCGAACTCGATGAAGAAACAGCGGAAGAGCTGGGAAATAAAACCGCTATGGCAGTCACGGTTCGAACATTAGGTGCATAATATGGACGATTTGCACGAACTACGTGAAATGTTGACCATTTGCGCGGATGAGTTACAAGAAACTGCGCAGGAAGACCAAAAGATGACCGATGCAATGGTCATGCTTGACTCGAGTATGGGTGAGTTCATTGTCTTGACCTCGTTAGCGAACGGAAAATTAGCGGCTTGGTATATCCACAAGGATGCACCACTCTACTATGCAGACGACCTGATAGCCTATAAACTGGCCACTTCAGTCGTAAACTACATCAAAGGATTCTATTTGCTGACGACAGTGAATGAAAAACCAAGTCAATTGACAGAGAACGAACAAGTAGAGATCAGTCGTCGCATTGCGACACGAATCGACGAAATGAGGGGTGACTTGTGAATAAAAACTCATCTGAAAAATTGTACCAGTTCTTGCTCAAAATTTTGCCACAGGTGTCAGAATATGAGCGTGAAGAATTGGAACTCGCACTCGATGAGGCTGTCGATGCGATGGTGAAGGGGGTGAACGGGGTTTTCACCTTCCCATCTATCGACCCAAACATCATTCAACTCGTCATTAAGGCCCTAAATACCGTGCATCTACGGGCGACATCTGTCGTACCCGCGGAAGACAAGGTGTGGATTACGTGGGTCATTGACTATTAAGAAAGGAAAAATCATGAGCTTAAAATTAATTTGGGTAAACTAACAATGACAATTGGAAAGCCCTGCATATCCTGTGAGGGATGTGTATCATTACAAAAGTTAAACCGAGGAAATACCTTAAAGCCTGTTT
>ERZ772906.901-NODE-901-length-16962-cov-13.669663_pt1 | contig 16962 bp, 13 predicted proteins | sample MGYA00511338_ERZ772906 | MGnify/ENA primary metagenome ERZ772906 (study PRJEB29015, sample SAMEA2738076) | human oral metagenome | biome: human oral; feature: human-associated habitat; material: saliva | place: China | collected 2212 ... | reverse complement strand
CACGTAAAGCCGAAGAAGCACGTAAAGCCGAAGAAGCACGTAAAGCCGAAGAAGCCCGCAAGGCTGAAGAAGCACGTAAAGCTGAAGAAGCCCGAAAAGCTGAAGAAGCGCGTAAAGCTGAAGAAGCGCGTAAAGCTGAAGAAGCCCGAAAAGCTGAAGAAGCCCGAAAAGCTGAAGAAGCCCGTAAAGCTGAAGAAGCCCGTAAAGCTGAAGAAGCACGCAAGGCAGAGGAAGCGCGTATTGCTGCGCGTAAGGCTGATTTGGTGAAAAAAGCCACGGAAGCGGGTTTGAACCAAGAACAGGCCGCAGCTTTTGCCGAGTCCAATGTGGATACGGCCGATTCCGAAATTCAGACGGCCTTGGATGCTGCGTTTAAAGCGGCAGTTGCCGAAGCCAAAGGCGGCGTGTATGCAAAAGGCTTTGATGAGCAGAAAAATAAGGTTTCGCAATCGTCGGAATCTCGGGAAGTGCTGACACCGTCAGGCAAAACAACGACATGGCAGACGACAACCGTTTCATCCGTGCAGAAAGCCTACAACCAGGATTATTCCGTCGTAGTCGGCAACGGTACGGTTACGGAAACAAACGACAGCTACAACGGCACGCAGACCGACACGACGTTTGCCGTCAGCAAAGTGGCGGGTTACGCCACGCCTGACAAAGCCGTGCCGACCACAGGCTCTGCCGAATATCAGGGCAAAGCATTCTCGAAAGAGGGCAGCGGCGATTTGAACTACACCGTCAATTTCGACAAACGTACCGGCTCGGGCAGGATTACCGATATTGCCGAAACGGGCAGAATCGATTTGGCCGAAGGGAAACTCGGCAAGGTCGGCATCGGCGGCAAAACCGTAACCGGCGTCAGCGCGGCGGCTTCCGCCGAAAACGGCTCGAAAGGCACATACCGCCTCGGCCTGTTCGGCAAAGCGGCGGAAGAAATCGCAGGATCGGCCAAGCTGCCGGAAAGCGAAATCGGCTTCGGCGGCAAACGCGGGGACTTTATCAGTCGCGAAGAAACCGAACGCCTGGAAAAACGCAAAGCCGAGTTGAACAAAAACGCAACCGAAGGCGGGCTGACTGCCGCTCAGGCCAAAGACTATGCCGAAAAATACCTGAAACAGGACGATGCGGCGGCGCAGGCGGCGTTAAAAGAACTGGTGACCGAAAAAGCCTATCAGGACGGCTTGGCGGCGGCCAAAGAAGAAAAAGCGAAGCTGGATATTTATCCGGCGGTGGATGTAAACAGCTATGCGGTGAATGCTAAACAAGGGCGTTGGGTTACTCAAGATTTTACCAACGTCAATGACGATGGCGAATTAACCAGATTTAGAGGAGCAAGTTATATTTACCAGCAGCCGTTTTCCGTCGTACTCAGCCAACTTGTTCAGGAAGACATCCGCAACAATCAAGATTTGTCTCCTGAGTACCATAGAATCAACAGTTATATTGCAGGTTTTGCCACCCCTGAGAATGCCCTGCCGACCATCGGAACAGCCGTTTACAAGGGTTTGGCTTTAAAAACACCGTGGGAGGGAGTTTTTACTTATAAAGTCAATTTCGACAAACGTACTGGCTCGGGTTCGATTGCGGGGATTGAAAATGCAACAATGATTTCCCTTGCCGAAGGAAATATCGGTAAAGTGAATATGCAGGGCAAAGAGATAATTGGGATCAATGGCACTGCGGATGTAACTTCAAAATCAGCATTACATGAATTTACCAACGGTTCGTACGCCTTGGGTTTCTTCGGTTCGGCTGCACAAGAAGTGGCAGGTACTGTCCGATTTGATCCTTCCGGCAAAGTTGATCTCACCAAGGACGGAAAATTTGAAATCGGCTTTGGCGGCCAGCGTGGCGAAATCAAAAAATAAACCCGCACGGCAACGGCTTTAAACCGCAACAGGCCGTCTGAAAAGCGTTTTCCGTTTTCAGACGGCCTTTTCCGCAATCCGAACAATCTCCGATACCCGAAACCATGAACAAACTTTCCCTGCTCCTGCTGCCGTTTCCGCTGGCGGCACTGGCCGACGGGCCGACCGTGCTCGTGCCCGAGCCGCTGTTTTTTGAAAACCGCGAGGCGGCGCAGATGCCGTCTGAAAACCTGCCCGAGCCTGCGCCTGCCGCGCCGCTTTCAGACGGCCTTTCTCCGCAAGACGGTTTGGAAGCGCAAATCAATCATGCGGTTTTCCGCCGCGACTGGCAGGCTTTGCCGCCGCTGCTGGCGCGTTACCGCGAGCTGCCCGCACGCGACCAAACGCTTTACGATTACGCGCTGGGCGCATTGCGCCGCGCCCAGTTGCACCATAAGGAAGCAATCGCGCTGTATCGCGGCATTGTCGGGCGGCATCCCGATTTGGCCTATCCGCGTTTTGACTTGGGCGTGATGCTGTTTGAAGACCGGCAATACCGCGCCGCCGAAGCCGAGCTGCAACACGCCCTGCCTGATTTGTCGCCCGAAATGCAGAACATTGCCGGCCGATATTTGGCTGCCGTCCGCGAGGCCGAAAGCTGGCAGCCCGATGTCTCGCTGCAATACGAGGCCACGGACAATGTGAACAATGCCGCCGACGCGCGTTTTATCGAAATCGACGGCAAAAGATGGCAGAAAACGGCTGACAGCCTGCCGCAGCGGGCACACGGCCTGCGCTACGGCGCGTCTGTGTCGCGTGAAAAAAATCTCGGCGGACACCATTATGCCTACGCCAAACTGGGCGGCGACGGTGTCGCTTATTGGGACAACCATGATTTCGACGAGCAGAGCCTGAACATTGCCGCAGGCTATAAAAACCATTCGGCGGCGCGCTCGTTCGGCCTTGTGCCGTTTGCCGAAACCAATTGGCTGGGCGGCAGCCGCTACAACCGCGCCGATGGGGTGCAGGCCGATTTTTCCCGCCGTTTCGGTGCGAAATGGCGCGTGATGCTGAATGCGGGATATGTCCGCAAACGCTATCGGGAGTCGCATATTGCAGAGCGCTACAACGGCAAAATGCCGCTGGCGGGAGTAACGCTGATGTATGCCGCGCCAAAGGGCTGGCTGCTCTACGGCGGCGCGGACTGGTCGCACGACATGACCAAAGAAGCCGAGCAAGCATCTGTGCGCAAAGGCATACGCTTCGGTGCGGCGAAAGCATTTGAGAACGGATTCGGCATCCGCACCAACCTGCGCTACGCCCGCCGTACCTTTGATGCGCCAGGAAGCCTGGTGTACCGCCTGACTCGAAAAGACCATGAATATCAGGCAAATGCCTCTGTTTGGCACAATAAAATTTCATGGAAAGGCTTAGTGCCGCATTTGAATTTCCGTTATCTCAAAATCGACAGCAATATGAGCGGCTTCTATTCCCGCAAAAGTATGCAGACATTCGTCAGCGTGGAGAAACAGTTTTGAAGCAGCAGGGATAAGGGGTTGGAAAAACACTCTGCCCGCCATCCGCCGAGATTCCCGCGCAGGCGGTGATCCGTCGGACATCTTAAGAAACAGGTATTTGAAAAACAGTTGCCCAAATTGAAAGAAATTTCCGCCTTATCGGGAATAACGCCGATTGAAACGTTTCTATTTGAATGACAACAAATCGGTTTCAAAAATCCAATCGGTAAACCCGATAAAAAGGTCGTCTGAAAGCCCAAGCAGCTTTTCAGACGACCTTTTTGATTTTCAGCTTGCACAACTGCCCTTCACAAGGCCTTGTGCTTGCGACGCTTGAACCATTTGCCCAATATACCGCCCTCCCCTCCGAACACCAGCGATACGGCATACAGCACGCCGCAGCACAAGATAATCGCAGGTCCCGACGGGATTTCAACGTGATAGGAAAACAGCAGTCCGGCAAAACCGCAGACCAGTGCGATAAAGACGGACAAAGCCATCAACGCGCCCATGCTTTTCGCCCAGAGCCGCGCGGTAATCGACGGCAGCATCATCAGACCGACCGACATCAGCGTACCGAGTGCCTGAAAGCCTGCAACAAGGTTCATCACCACCAAAATTAGGAAAACGACGTGCCAAAAGCCGCCCTTCCCGCCGACCGCCTTCAGAAACAGCGGGTCAATGCTTTCCAAAACCAGCGGGCGGTAAATAATCGCCAATGCCGTTACCGTGACGCTTGCCGAGGCGGCAATCAGTTGCAGTGCGGGAATGTCCACCGATAAGACCGACCCGAACAAGAGATGCAGCAAATCGACGCTGCTGCCGTTTTTACTGACCAAAACCACGCCGATTGCCAGACTGCTCAGATAAAAGGCGGCAAAGTTGGCATCTTCCTTCAACGATGTAAAACGGCTCGCCAAACCCGCCAAAAGCGCCATCAGCAAGCCTGCCGCAAACCCGCCGACGCTCATTGCCGGCAGGCTCAGCCCGGCAAACATATAACCGATTGCCGCACCGGGCAGGACGGCATGGCTCAAAGCATCGCCTACCAGGCTCATGCGCCGCATGACCAGGAACACGCCGACCGGAGCGGCACTCAAAGCCAGACAGAATACCGACGCAAGCGCATAGCGCATAAAGTCGAATTCCGCAAAAGGGGAAATCAGCAAATCGTATAAATTCATGGTATCCGGTAAATAAGGGAAAACTTCTGAAAATGGGAAACGTCGTCTGAAAATCCTTCGCCGCGTCTTTCAGACGACGTACTGCCTTACAAGGGGGGCAGCGCAAGCTATACGTCGCACCAGTCCTCCGACTCCTGCCGCTGCATCAGCATATTCGCGCGGGCAAGGTTTTCATCGGTCAGGACGGACGGCGTTCTGCCCGCCGCAACCTTTTCCCGGGCCAGCAACAGCGTGTCCGAAAAATAATCGCGTACCTGCGCATAATCGTGCAACACCGCGATAATTGCCTGCCCTTCCTCATTGCATTGGCGCAATACGTCCAAAAGCGCGTAAGTCGTGCGCGCATCGACGGCGTTGAAAGGTTCGTCCAAAAGCAGGAATTTCGCCCCCTGCGCCAGCATACGCGCAAATAAAACGCGCTGAAACTGGCCGTTGGACAAATGGGCGATCTGCCTGTCGGCAAAATCCCGCATATCGACGCGTGCAAGCGCATCCAAAACCCGGGTACGCTGCGCTGCGTCAACCCGTCCGAAAAAGCCGATTTCGTACCACAAACCCATCGCCGCCAGTTCGAAAACCGTCATCGGCTGGCCGCGGTCGATGTCCGACTGCTGCGGCAGATAGGCGATGTCTTTGCGTTGCAGGTTTTGCAGGAGGACGCGTCCCGTATCGACTTGCTGCAAACCCATGACCGCCTTTAAAAAAGTTGATTTGCCCGCCCCGTTCGGCCCGCAGACCGCCCACATCGAATGCTCGGCAAATTCGATGCCGACATGGTGTACGGCAGGCCGTGTCCGGTAGCTGACCGTCAGATTTTCAACAACGATACTCATGCAACCGCCCAAAAATACATGCCCCAAACCGCCGCCAAAGCGAAAAGCGCAATCAGCAGGCGTTGGAACAATCCGGTGAGTAAAATGGAATTCATAACAATATCGGAATTAAAGACGATGTGTTTAAAATGAAACAAAAGCAAGGATGATACTTTATAACATTATGATTGTAAACATAAAGACAGTATCAGGATATAGGCACGATTCTTGAGGACAAGGCATCTGCCGTTTTCAGACGACTTTTTTCAAAGCCGGCGCAGGCGGTTTGCCCGTATAAGCAGCGTGTACCTTGCCCATGAAGAAACGACCCGGCTTATCGTCCGATTCAGGAGTCAGTAGGCCAGATATGAGTATCCAACGTTGCCAACATTCAAACCCTAATTAGGCAATGTGGAAAATTTCAAGCAGTTGTCGGATACAAGTATCCTACCTACATCAGCAAGCAATGAAGCCAATTACAAAAGGTCGTCTGAAAACCCATATTCAGGTTTTCAGACGACCTTTTATGCTTCAAATCCCGCGTTATTGCAGGCTGTGTTCCAGCGAAATGCCTGCCGCCCAGCCGGTTTTGGGGTCTTTGCTTTCTTTGACTACGCCGGAGTTGAATGAGAGGGTCGTGCGTTTGGAGAATTTGTATTCGGTGTTAAACGCGAGCTGTTTGTAGTTCTTGCCGGTATCGGAGCGACCGTAGGCGACGCCGAGTTTGGGGGTGATGTTGCCCATGGTGTAGCCGGCGGTCACTTGGAAATCGCGGGTGTTGGTATTGGTTTTGGTTTCGTCTTCCCAGTGGAATTTGTCGGCAACATTGCGGGCGTACATCATACCGGCGGCGAGGTAGAGATTGTCTTTGTCGTAGCCGACTTTCATGGAATGAACCTGTCTGTCTTTGGTATCGTCAGGCGAGCCGTTGCGGGCGTATTCGAGGGCGTAGTGGGCGTTGAAACCGTTGGTCGGGTGTTTGTAGTGCAAACCTAAGCCCGCCATCCAGTCGCTGTTACGTTTCCTGTCTTTGTATTTGTTGGCACCGGGCGCGATTTGGACGCGGTAGTTGAAGCCGTTGTCAAAGGTTTTGGATTCGTAGTTCAGGGCGATTTCACGGCCGCCGAAACGGGTCATGCGCCCCATGGTTTGGGTGTGGTTGTTGCCGTTGAACGCGTCTTGTTCGCCGGTCAGGTAGTGCATGGGGGTACTGAGCCAGCCGGCGCGGACGGTACCGAAATCGCCGCGCAGACCGATGTAGGAGTCGTCCGTACTCCAGCCGTTGTAGTCGAAGGCGACGAATGAATTGACGCCGTAGATGAGCTTGAGGTCTTTGTCGAGTTTTTCACTGCCCATAATCCAGATGCGGCTGTTGTTGTCGGATATATCGGTAGCGGATTGCCCTTTGCCGTTGCGTTCGTGTTCGATAGAAGTAAATATCCGTCCGCCGATTTTGGCTTCGTTATCGGATGCCAATGCGGGGGCGGCAAGCGGGACGGCAACCGCAATCATTAATAACTTCTTCATTTTCTTCTCCTTTTGCTTGATTTTTCTGAGGCTGCGTTTAAACAGGGTTTTATACTATTTGAGGCGTGCAAAAAAATCAATATTTTTGTAATCACTTGTAACTTTTATTTCAAAAAATGTTTTTTACGGCGTTTTTTTGTGTTATCTTGCAAACCGTTTCCCAAAACAGGCGGATTTTTTCAAATATCCATAGAGAATAAATCTTTTTATCCGCCAAAAATCAGAATATTTCCCTACCATGTAGTCATATGTAGTTTTTTATTTTTTGCAAAACGCAGGATGGAGGGAGAGATAGCGAGAAGAGGAGAAAAAACGTGCTGCCGAACAAACCTTATTCCATATCGGCTTTATCGCTTGCCATAGTGCTTGCGCTGTCGGCGTGTCATCGCGAAGTCAAGCCCGCGCCCGAATTCAAGCGCAGCGAATACAATAAAATCGTCATCAGCAACGCGGTCGAACCGAGTACGCTCGACCCGCAAAAAAGCTCGGATATGGCGGCGGGCGCGATTATCCGTCAGATGATGGACGGCTTGGTCAGTACGGATGCCGAAGGCAAAACCATTCCCGCCTTGGCGTTGAAATGGGAGCCGTCGGACGAAGGGCGCGTTTGGACGTTCCACCTTCGCGATGCGAAGTGGAGCAACGGCGACCCGATTACCGCCGAAGATTTCGTTTACAGCTTCCGCCGCCTCGCCGATCCTGCAACCGCCGCGCCTAACAGCAGCTATTTGGAAGACGCGAAAATACAGGGTGCGGCGGAAATCCTGCAAGGCAAGGCGAAGCCGGATACTTTGGGCGTCAAGGCTTTGGACAAGAAAACGCTGCAATTCACGCTCACCGCGCCCGTGCCGTATTTCCCCGATATGCTGATTCAGCAGTTCACCTACCCCGTCCACCGCGCCACGGTCGAAAAATTCGGCGAAAAATGGACGCAGCCGGGCAATTATGTTTCCAGCGGCGCATACATCCTCAAAGAATGGCGTGTCAACAGCCACATCACCATGGATAAAAACCCTACTTATTACGACAGCAAAAAAGTATCCATCCCGCAGGCGGTGTTCCTCGCCATCGGCAAAGAATACGACCGCTACCGTGCCGACGAAGTGGACGTTACCTACGGCATCCCTTCCGATCAAATTAAGATTGCCGAGAAAGAATTTCCCGGGCAGGTGAGGCGCGCGACTTTGCTGTGTTCTTGGTTTTTAGAGCCGAACTTGGAATCCGCCGAATTTAAAAATCCCAAAGTCCGCCGCGCGCTCAACCTCCTGACCGACCGCGCCATCATTACCAAAGTTGCCGGACGCGGCGACAAGGAAGCGTTCCAGCTTACCCCGCCGAATATGCAGGGCGGCGGCGAGTCTGCGCCTGCGTGGAAGCCGCTCAAGCGCGAAGCGCGCATTGCCGAAGCGGAAAAACTCTTGCGCGAAGCGGGTTACAGCGAAGAGAAACCGCTTGAGTTCCAAATCGTCTATACCACCAGCGAGGCCGCCAAGAAACAGATTACCGCGCTGCAATCCATTTGGAAGGCGACCGTGCCGTTTGTGCGCCCCACGCTGATGAACGAAGAATGGAAAACCTTTTTGGATAAGCGCCTGCAAGGCAATTTCAGTATGGCGTTTGCCGGCTGGTGTTCCGACTACAACGACCCTGCGGGCATGCTCAATATTTTCAAATCCAACAATCCGAACAACGCCTTCCATTACAAGAATCCCGAGTTTGACAAGCTGATGAACAGCACGCTCGAAGCGGGCATTTCCGCCGAAGAGCGCGCCCGCCGCTACGTCAGCGCCGAGGCGATGCTGCAACGCGACGACGCCTTTATCCCGCTGTATCACCAAGTCAGCATCAATCTGGTGAAACCCGACATCCAAGGCTACTCCGACCGCGACCCGCTGAAAAACTACACAATCAAGAATTGGTCGTTTGCACCCAAGAAGTGATTTGATAACATAGACACGTTTTTCAGACGACCTCTCTGTACATCAAGTTAATCCGCTATAAAAAGGTCGTCTGAAACCGCGAAACCCTATTGGAGAATCCGTTCATGAATACCGTATCGAATTACCTGTCCGCATTGCGCGAAGCCATGAAGGCGCAAGGTTTGGACGCACTCGTCATCCCCTCCGCCGACCCCCATCTTTCCGAATACCTGCCCGCACACTGGCAGGCGCGCCGCGAGTTGTCAGGCTTTACCGGCTCGGTCGGCACATTCGTCGTTACCGCCGATGAAGCGGGCGTGTGGGTGGACAGCCGCTATTGGGAACAAGCCACTAAACAGCTTGCGGGCAGCGGCATCGAGTTGCAAAAAAGCGGGCAAGTTCCGCCGTATAACGAATGGCTCGCGGCAAACCTGCCCGAAAACGCCGCCGTCGGCATCCCTTCCGATATGGTGTCGCTCACCGGCAAACGCACTTTGGCGCAATCCCTAGCCGCCAAAAACATCCGCATCGAACACCCCGACGGCCTGCTTGACCAAGTGTGGACAAGCCGTCCCGCCATTCCCGCCGAAACCGTATTCATCCACGACCCCGCCTACGTCTCCGAGACCACCGCCGAGAAACTCGCCCGCGTGCGCGCCGTCATGGCGGAAAAAGGCGCGGATTACCACTTGGTTTCCTCGCTTGACGACATCGCTTGGCTGACCAACCTGCGCGGCAGCGACGTGCCTTTCAATCCCGTTTTCGTGTCCTTCCTGCTTATCGGCAAAGACCACGCCGTCCTGTTTACCGACCAAGGTCGTCTGAACGCCGAAGCCGCCGCCGCGCTGCAAACCGCAGGCATCACGGTCGAACCTTACGCCCAAGTTGCCGACAAACTCGCGCAAATCGGCGGCACGCTGCTTATCGAGCCGAACAAAACCGCCGTCAGCACCCTCGTGCGCCTGCCTGAAAGCGTGCGCCTTATCGAAGGCATCAACCCGTCCACCTTCTTCAAATCCGTCAAATCCGAAGCCGACATCGCCCACATCCGCGAAGCGATGGAACAAGACGGCGCGGCGTTGTGCGGCTTCTTCGCCGAGTTTGAAGACATCATCGACAACGGCGGCAGCCTGACCGAAATTGACGTGGACACCATGCTCCACCGCTACCGCAGCGCACGTCCGGGCTTCATTTCATTGAGTTTCGACACCATCGCGGGCTTCAACGCCAACGCTGCCCTGCCGCATTACAGCGCAACGCCCGAAAGCCACAGCACCATCAGCGGCAACGGCCTCCTGCTCATTGACTCCGGCGCGCAATACAAAGGCGGTACGACCGACATCACCCGCGTCGTCCCCGTCGGCACACCGAGTGCCGAACAAAAACGCGACAACACCCTCGTCCTCAAAGCCCATATCGCACTTGCCGAAGCCGTGTTCCCCGAAAACATCCTCTCGCCGATGATAGACGCCATCTGCCGCAAACCCCTTTGGCAGGCGCAATGCGACTACGGCCACGGCACAGGCCACGGCGTAGGCTATTTCCTCAACGTCCACGAAGGCCCGCAAGTCATCGCCTGCGCTGCCGTTCCCGGCCCGCAGCACGCCATGAAAAAAGGCATGGTAACCTCCATCGAACCCGGACTCTACCGTCCCGGCAAATGGGGCATCCGCATTGAGAACCTCGCCGCCAACCAAGCCGTCGCCAACCCGCAGGAAACCGAGTTCGGCAGCTTCCTCTACTTCGAAACCCTGACCCTCTGCCCCATCGACACCCGCCTGATGGACACCGCCATGATGACCGACGGCGAAATCGACTGGGTCAACCGCTACCACGCCGAAGTCCGCCGCCGCCTAGAGCCGCTGACCAAAGGCGCGGCAAAAGCATGGCTGATCAAACGCACCGAACCGCTGGCGCGCTGACGGCAAAGGTCTCTGAAACGACCATGGCGTGGGTTCTCACCACGAACCCGCGCCAACCCCAAAGGTCGTCTGAAACCGAAAATCCCGTTTCAGACGACCTCCGAAACAAACCCATAACGCAGGCTGCCACCCGCGACTGCCACAATATAGTGGATTAAATTTAAATCAGGACAAGGCGACGAAGCCGCAGACAGTACAGATAGTACGGAACCGATTCACTTGGTGCTTCAGCACCTTAGAGAATCGTTCTCTTTGAGCTAAGGCGAGGCAACGCCGTACTGGTTTAAAGTTAATCCACTATAAAAAACCGTCCGAAACCCCATCCAAAGTGTTCAGACAACCATAAAAGCCGTAGCGTGGGCTTTGCCCACGAAAAGCATCAGCACAAAGGTCGTCTGAAACCCAAAATCCCGTTTCAGACGACCATAAAAGCAAAAGCCCGCACACCCAAAAACCAAGGGCCTGACTACAAAGAAGAGAAAACCATCCCAAGCGTCCGAACACCCGTTCAGACCGCCTTCCCGTATTCAGGCATATTCCGACCCACCAAGCCCCGAGCAGGTACGATATGCTGAAATTCATCATCCGCCGCATACTTTCCGCCATCCCCACCATGCTGGTACTGATTACCGTCTCATTCTTCCTGATGCGGCTCGCACCCGGCAGCCCCTTCACCGGCGACAAAAACGTACCGCCCGCCGTACTGGCCAACATCGAAGCCAAATATCATCTGAACGACCCGATGTACCTGCAATACTTCAACTATCTCAAACAACTCGCCCACGGCGACCTCGGTCCCTCATTCAAATACAAAGACTACAACGTCAACGAGCTGCTCGCCCAAGCCCTGCCCGTTTCCGTCGAGCTGGGCGTGTACGCCTTCATCATCTCCACCGTCTTGGGCGTACTCATGGGCACCATCGCCGCACTCAGGCGCAACACATGGGCGGACTACACCATCATGACCGCCGCCATGACCGGCATCGTCGTCCCCAGCTTCGTCAAAGCCCCCATCATGATTTTCATCTTCGCCATCACCCTCAAATGGCTGCCCGCCGGCGGCTGGAATGACGGTTCGTTGACCAGCCTCATCCTGCCCGTCGCCGCCCTCTCCATAGGCTATGTCGCAGGCCTCGCCCGCATCACGCGCGGCGCGATGATAGAAGTGTTGAACAGCCCCTACATCCGCACTGCCCGCGCCAAAGGATTATCGATGAACAGCATCGTCCTGCGCCACGCCCTGCGTCCCGCCATGCTGCCTATCCTTTCCTATCTCGTTCCCGCCTTCGTCGGCATCATCACCGGCGCCATCGTCATCGAAAGCGTCTTCGGTCTGCCCGGCATCGGACAACTCTTCGTCAACGGCGCGCTCAACCGCGACTACGGCATGATCTTGGGGCTGACCATCCTCGTCGGCGTACTGACCATCGTCTTCAACGCCATACTCGACATCCTCTACGCCCTGATCGACCCCAAAATCCGCTATTAAAAGCAAAAAAAGGTCGTCTGAAAACCGGTTTTGCCGTTTTCAGACGACCTCCGAACAAAAAACGGAGAACACCATGCTATTCAACAAGAAAAATTCCCGCGCCATAGCAGAAGCCGCCGAACAGGCACAAGTACACGGACGCAGCCTGTGGCAGGACGCATGGCGGCGTTTCAGCAACAACAAAGCCGCCCTGTGCAGCGTCTTCATCCTTGCCGCCATTATCCTCTTCGTTATCGCCGTCCCCTGGGTCAGCGCCTACACCTACGACCACACCGACTGGGACAACATGCAAATCCCGCCCTCCTTCGCCACCCGCCACTACTTCGGCACCGACCTGCTCGGACGCGACCTCCTCACCCGCGCCGCCGCCGGCGGACGCATTTCCCTGCTCATCGGCATCGCAGGCGCACTCGTCGCCGTCGTCATCGGCACGCTCTACGGCGCACTCGCAGGCTTTTTCGGCGGTAAACTCGACTCCGTCATGATGCGCCTGCTCGAAATTCTCAACGCCTTTCCTTTTATGTTTTTCGTCATCCTGTTGACCACCTTCTTCGGGCGCAACCTCTTACTCATCTTCGTCGCCATCGGACTCGTCTCATGGCTTGACGTCGCCCGCATCGTCCGCGGACAAACCCTCAGCCTCAAACACAAAGAATTCGTCGAAGCCGCCCGCATCACAGGCGTATCCCGCCGCCGCATCGTTACCCGCCACATCATCCCCAACGTACTCGGCGTCGTCATGGTTTACGCTTCCCTGCTCGTCCCCGGCATGATCATGTTCGAATCCTTCCTCAGCTTCCTCGGATTGGGCGTACAAGAACCCAAGACCAGTTGGGGTTCGATGCTCCAAGAAGGCGCAGCCTCCATGGAAGCCGCCCCGTGGCAGCTCCTCGTCCCCTGCTTCTTCCTCGTCGCCACCCTCTTCTGCTTCAACTTCATCGGCGATGGCCTGCGCGACGCACTCGACCCCAAAGACCGCTGACACACACAACGAGGACACACCCATGACCACCCCATTACTCACCGTCGAAAACCTCGACATCCGCTTCCAGCTCCACGAAAAAACCGTCCACTCCGTGCGCAACATCAGCTTCCAAGTCGCCAAAGGCGAAACCCTCGCCCTCGTCGGCGAATCCGGTTCCGGCAAATCCGTTACCGCCATGTCCCTCATGCGCCTCCTGCCCGAAAATAGCACCCGCTACGGACAAAACTCGCGCATCACCTTCGACGGCACATCCATCCTCGACGCAGACGAAAAAAACCTCCGCAGCCTGCGCGGCGGACGCATCAGCTTCATCTTCCAAGAGCCCATGACCTCGCTCAACCCCTTCATAAAAATCGGCACCCAGCTCACAGAAGCCCTGCGCGTCCACAACAAAACCATCACCCGCAAAGCCGCCCGCGAACGCATCCTCGACCTCCTCAACCGCGTCGGCATCCGCGAAGCAGAACGTCGTCTGAAACAATACCCCCACGAATTCTCAGGCGGCCAGCTCCAGCGCATCATGATCGCCATGGCGCTGCTCAACGACCCCGCCCTGCTCATCGCCGACGAACCCACCACCGCCCTCGACGTCACCATTCAAGCAGAAATCCTTGACCTCCTGCACGACCTCCAAAAACAAATGGGCATGGCGATTATCTTCATCACCCACGACCTCGGACTCGCCGAACACTACGCCGAAACCGTCTGCGTCATGAAAGACGGAGAAATCGTCGAGCGCGGCAAAATCAAACAAGTCTTCGCCAACCCGACCCACCCCTACACCGCCCAACTCATCCACTCCGTCCCCAAAGGCATGAAAGACCCCATAGAAGGCAACCCGCCCGAGCTCATCCGCGCCGACGACATCAACGTCCACTTCACCCTCAAACACAACTTCTTCGGCAAACCCCTCAAAACCTTCCACGCCGTCAAAAACATCAGCCTCGCCATCCGCCAAGGCGAAACCCTCGGCATCGTCGGAGAATCCGGTTCCGGCAAATCCACGCTCGGCAAAGCCATCATGCAAATGCTCCCCTACCAAGGCAGCATACACTTCGACGGCAGCGACCTCGCCGCCCTCACCCCCGAGCGCGCGCGCCAACTCAAAGCCGAACGCCAAATCGTCTTCCAAGACCCCTACGGCTCACTCTCCCCCCGCCTCACCGTCGGCGAAATCATAGGCGAAGGCCTCACCGTCCACCGCCCCGAAATGACCAAAGCCCAGCGCACCGAACTCGTTCTCAAAGTCCTGGACGAAGTCTCCCTTCCCGCCGACGCGCTCAACCGCTACCCACACGAATTCTCAGGCGGACAACGCCAACGCATCGCCATCGCCCGCGCCCTCATCCTGCGGCCCAAGTTCATCCTCCTCGACGAACCCACCTCCGCCCTCGACCGTTCCGTCCAAATCAAAGTCGTCGAACTGCTGCGCGGACTCCAAACCAAATACGGACTGACCTACATCTTCATCAGCCACGACCTCTCCGTCGTCCGCGCCGTCAGCGACAACGTTGCCGTCATGCAGCACGGAGAACTCGTCGAATACGGCAGCGCAGACCAAATCTTCCACCACCCGCAGAAAGACTACACCAAACGCCTCATCAACGCCGCCTTCGACCTCTGACTCAAGGTCGTCTGAAATCAAAAGTAGCGTAGGCTTCGCCCACGAACCCTGCCAACCTCAGAAGGTCGTCTGAAACCCAACTTTCAGATGACCTTCTTTCTAATCTCATCTACTTCATCGCAAATTTCAACGCAAACTTTACCAATCCAACCCATAATTACCTCCAGCAGCCGTCATTCCCGCGCAGGCGGGAATCCATCGGAAACCCTAAGAAACAGATATTCAAAAACAGTTGCCGAAATTCAAAAGTGGATTCCCGCCTGCGCGGGAATGACGGCAGAAAAATATCCCGTCGGATACGGTTATCCCAACCTACACCGACAACCAAAAATCGTCTGAAACCCACCGTAGCGTGGGCTTTGCCCACGAACCCCGCAAATACAAAAAGGTCATCTGAAACCCAACTTTCAGACGACCTTCTTTCTAATCCCATCTACTTCATCGCAGCCTTCAACGCAAACGCTGCCAGCAGTGCGCCGAAGCGGTATTTGCGCGGAATGGCGAGTCCTGCCGTTTTATACAGCAGGCTTGTCTGCGTCAGCTCGTTGCCCAAATCCAGCAGCTTCATCAGCGTGTCCGACTTGCGCTCTTCCTGTTCCTTCAATTTGCGCTGTTTCAAATACGATGCCTCAATCCTCAGGCGGACGAGTTTGGCTTCCAGTTGCAGCAGTTCGCGTGCTTCATCGCGTTCCGTTTTATTCATCGCCCCCTCCTTCCTGCATATCTTGACCGCGCAGGCAGGCGATGTCTGCCCGGATGTCCTGCAAGGTTGCCGCGATTTGGTTGTTTTGGCTGCGCCAGTCTTTTGACACTTTACCGAACAAAATTGCAATGACAATTAGGCTGAGGGCGGTTATCCCGAAAAATACCCATATAGCCGCGGTATCCGACAACGCGCGGTTTAGTCCAAAAAGCAGGCTGATGAATGCAATCAGCAGCAATATGCCCGATACGACCAGCCATATGATGATGCGGAACACGTTTTCCGCCTGCTCCGCCAAATCCAGATTCAAAATCTGCAACCGCAGCAAAAGCAAATCGATACCTTGATTCAGCAGCGTTTTCGTATGTTCGATATTTTGTCTGATACCCATATTCCGATTTCCCTGATTGCTCCGAAACGGACAATCCGAAGGCTTTGGGGTCGTCTGAAACCTTTGCCGCCCCTCATAAGCAAACGCCGCCGGAACAAGACTTCTAAAAATCGTGTCCGGACGGCATTCCTGTTTGACCGATTATCGGCGGTTCAGCAAGACGCCGACGACCAAGCCTGCCAGTGCAGCAAAGCCCATTGCGTAATAAGGTTTGTCGTGTACGGCTGCATCGGCTTGGCGTGCGCCGCGTTTGATGCGGTCACCCGCTTCTTCTCCAAACTCGGCAAAGCGTTTTTTGCCTTCTTTGAAACGCTCTTCTGCCAATTCTTCAAATTCGTCGTATTTTTCGCGCGCGCGGTCGGCATGATGTCTGATGCGCTCGCCTGCTTCGTCTTCAAAACGATACAAACGCTCTTTGGCGGCTTCGAGTTTTTCCTGCAATTTGGCTTTGGCTTTTTTACCTTCTTCCGAGCCGGCTTCCACGCCTTTGGTGTACAGCTCTTCGACATCGTTCATTACATCTTGAATGTCTTTCAACAAAGCTTCTTTGCGGGATTCAAAATCATGTTTTTTCATTACCTTCTCCTTGATGTCCATATGGGTGAAATAACAGATTATTCATCTGTTAACTGATTATAACCCCTTTACACTTCTTCTCAAGTCAATTCGGCTAAAGTTGGTTTGAAAACATGTAAAGATTAACGCTAGAGATAAAAAGGTCGTCTGAAAACCTGTTTCCAAGTTTTCAGACGACCTTTCAGCTTTTCAGTCAAAACGACCAAGCGTTACGCCAAGCCTTTTGCTTTCAAGACTTCCAGCATGGTACTGCCCAATTCGGCAGGGCTGCGGGTGTAGGCGATACCGGCTTTTTCGAAAGCGGCGAATTTTTCTTCCGCAGTACCTTTGCCGCCGGAGATAATCGCACCGGCGTGACCCATGCGTTTGCCTTTAGGGGCGGTCACACCAGCGATGTAGCCGACGACGGGTTTGGTTACGTTGGATTGGATGTATTCGGCTGCTTCTTCTTCCGCAGTACCGC
>ERZ772906.893-NODE-893-length-17016-cov-7.639585_pt1 | contig 17016 bp, 12 predicted proteins | sample MGYA00511338_ERZ772906 | MGnify/ENA primary metagenome ERZ772906 (study PRJEB29015, sample SAMEA2738076) | human oral metagenome | biome: human oral; feature: human-associated habitat; material: saliva | place: China | collected 2212 ... | reverse complement strand
GAATCTCCCCCTTTCTTCACTTACATTATAGCACTCGTATATAGGTTAGGCAAATGATATGATAAAAATTTTATAGGATATTAAACAAGCATATTATATAGAGTTTCATTCCCATTCAAGTTAATATAAGACGGATCAAATTTCTCCATTCGGTGAATCAAGCCCGCATAATCATGCTTGTTAGCAAGAGCAATCCCGATTAAGACTGGTCCTGTTCCCTTGCTAGCACGTTTAATATACTCAAAACGTGTGATGTCGTCATTCGGTCCTAAGATATCATTTACAAACTCACGAAGAGCACCTGGACGTTGTGGGAAGTTTACCACAAAGTAATGCTTGATTCCATCGTAAATCAAGGCACGCTCTTCCATCTCTGGCATACGGTTGATATCGTTATTTCCTCCAGAGATGATACAACAAATAGTCTTTCCTTTTATATAATCTGACAGTACTTCCAAGGCCGCCACACTAGCAGCACCGGCAGGCTCAGCAACAATCCCTTGTTTAGAGTAAAGATCTATCAAGGTCTCAGAGATTAAACCTTCATCCACTCCGATAAGAGTTTCAACATTTTTACGGGTTGCTTCATAGGTCAATTGACCAACCTTCTGCACAGCAATCCCGTCTGCAAACTTATCAATTTCTTTGAGTTTAACCGGACCTCCAGCCTCAAATGCTGCCTTCATGGAACGAGCTCCGTTGGCTTCTACACCCAGAACTTCAATAGCCGGATTCGTTTCCTTTATATAAGTAGAAACTCCTGCAATGAGTCCTCCACCTCCTACAGGCACCAAGACACTATCAAAATCAATGGATTCTTTTCGCGCTTCTTCTAAAATTTCATAAGCTACTGTTCCTTGACCAGCTTGAACATAGGGATCATCAAAAGGATCAATAAACGTACGATTTTCAACAACTGTATAGTCTTGAGCTGCCTTGGCCGAAGCATCAAAGGTATCTCCCACCAATTTGATAGTTACAAAATCTCCACCAAAGAAACGAACCTGACCAATTTTCTGTTGAGGCGTTGTAATGGGCATAAAGATTGTTGCAGGAATTTTCATCTCGTTACAAGTGTAGGCAACACCTTGAGCGTGATTTCCCGCTGACGCACAGACAACTCCGCGCTCACGTTCTTCCTTAGTCAATTGCGAAATCGCATAATAAGCTCCTCGAATCTTAAACGACCGAACACGTTGAGCATTTTCTTTTTTTAGATAAACCTTAGCACCGTATTTTTCTGATAAATAATGATCGTAGTCAAGTGGTGTATTGGCTACGACACCACTCAGAACCTTGTGGGCCTTCACCACATCTTTTGCACTAAGCATAATCTTCTCCTTGATTCTTTTTCAAGATAAAAAGCGGGTTAGGTACCCCCCAACTCGCCTTCTATTTTTATTCTCAAAAATTAGTTGTAGATTTTGAATGCGTCATCGTCGTTTTTACCAACAAATGGCATTGCTTTACGCAATTCTGCACCAACCTTTTCAATTTCAAGGTTAGCTGCTTGTTCACGGTAAGCAGTCAATTTTGGACGTCCAGCTTTGTAGTCGTTCACAAAGTCGTTGGCAAATGTACCATTTTGGATGTCCGCAAGAACGGCTTTCATGTTTTCTTTCACTTGTTCAGTGATAACACGTGGACCTGAAACGTAGTCACCGTATTCAGCTGTGTTAGAAATTGATTGACGCATTTTCTTGAATCCACCCTCGTAGATCAAGTCAACGATGAGTTTCATTTCGTGAAGCACTTCAAAGTAAGCCAATTCTGGAGCATATCCAGCTTCAGTCAAAACTTCAAAACCAGCTTCGATAAGGGCAGTCAAACCACCACAAAGAACTGCTTGTTCACCAAATAAATCTTCTTCGGTTTCTTCTTTGTAAGTTGTTTCAAGAAGACCTACGCGTGCTGCACCAACACCTTTACACCAGTCCATAGCGATGTTTTTAGCATTTCCTGTTGCATCTTGGTAGACAGCGTAAAGTGCTGGAACACCAAAGCCTTCTTCGTAAGTACGACGTACCAAGTGTCCTGGTCCTTTAGGAGCACACATGAAGACATCTACATCTGCAGGAACTTTGATAAATTCAAAGTGGATATTGAAACCGTGAGCAAATCCAACTGCATTTCCAGCTTCCAAGTTTGGAGCGATTTCTGCTTCGTACAATTCTTGTTGGATTTCGTCTGGTGCCAAAATCATGATAACATCAGCCAATTTAGTTGCTTCTGCTACTGTATAAGTACCAAAACCATCTTCTTTTGCCTTATCAAAAGATTTACCTGGACGAACACCGATGATCACATCGTGACCTGAATCACGCAAGTTTTGTGCATGTGCATGACCTTGTGAACCGTAACCGATAACGGCGATTTTTTTACCGTCAAGTGCTGCTACTTTTACGTCTTTTTCATATTCCATTTGAACTGCCATAGTAATATGTCTCTTTTCTAAAAAAATATTTTATTGCCTTTTTAAGGCTGGGTTAACAAATTTAAGTTGGATTTTTTAATCACGGGTAAATCCAGTAGCACCCGTACGAGCGATATTCTTGATTCCGTAAGGACGAATAACTCGTAGAAGCGCCTCGCTCTTTTCAGCATCACCAGTCATCTGGATAGTGATAGAGCTTGGTGCCACATCAACCACCGAAGCACGGAAAGGTTGAATAATCGCCAAGATTTCAGCACGCTTAGAGGTTGGTGCTGATACCTTAATTAGGATAACTTCACGTTCCAAGTGTGGCTGATCCGTGATATCACGGATACGAATCACATCAATCTGACGATTAAGTTGTTTGATGATTTGTTCCACTTCATTTTGAGAATTCACATCAATAATAATCGTAATACGTGAAACGTTAGGATCCTCAGAAGCCCCTACAGAGATACTTTCAATATTAACTTGACGTCGTGAAAGAACACCTGTGAAGCGGTTAAGGACACCCGAACGGTTCTGAAGTTTAGCTGTTAACATTCTACGCATTGAACTTCACCCCCAACATTTCGTGATTACTCTTACCAGCCGGAACGATTGGCAAGACATGCTCTTTACGAGAGATATCCACCTCGATGAACATTGGCACGTCTTCCTTGATAACTTCCAAATCCTGATCAATTGTCTCTGGATTATCAAACTTGTAAGACTTAATGCCATAAGCTTGAGCCATCAATTGGAAATCTGGAAGGGTATCAAAGACAGACTCTGATGTACGCCCTTCGTAGAAGGACTCTTGCCATTGACGTACCATACCAAGTGAGTGGTTGTTCAACATAACAACCTTGATTGGCACCTTGTAAATATTTAAGATAGCCAATTCTTGGTTCGTCATTTGGAAACCACCATCACCAACAAAGAGGATAACTTCTTTATCAGGATTAGCAATTTTGGCACCAATTGCTGCTGGGACACCGAATCCCATTGTTCCAAGACCACCTGAGGTCACCAATTGACGCTCATTTTGGTATGGATAATACTGAGCTGTCCACATTTGATGTTGACCAACGTCAGTAACAACAACGGCATCACCCTTAGTCAATTCACCGATACGCTCGATAACTGCCTGAGGCTGTACCATACGTTCCTTCTTATCGTAAGAACGTACACGCTCTTTATCTTTTGTAACTTTTTCAATCCATTTTTCAGTGTTATTCTTAACCACTGGTTCTGCTAAGAGCATTTCAAGAGCTTGCTTGGCATCACCAACAACTGGAAGGTCCACTGCAATAATTTTACCAATCTCAGCTGGATCTACATCAATATGGACAACCTTGGCATTCTTGGCAAATGTTTTAGGATTACCTGTCAAACGGTCATCAAAACGACAACCAATGGCAATCATAAAGTCAGCATCGGTCATAGCAATGTTAGCTGCATATGAACCGTGCATACCACCCATACCCAAGAAGAGGGGATGACTAGTAGCAATTGTCCCTTGTCCTAAAAGACTTGTAACAACTGGGATTTGGTAGCGTTCTGCAAAAGTAACTAGCTCCTTAGCAGATTCAGAATAAGACACCCCACCCCCAGCTACAATAACCGGCTTCTTAGCTTTACCCAACTGCTTCAAGATTTTCTTGATTTGCATTTCGTTTGGTCTTAGCGTCGGTTGGTAACTTGGAAGATTAATTTCAGGATCGTTGATGAAGGCTGTTTCCTTAGCCACGACATCTTTAGGGAGGTCGACAACAACTGGACCAGGTCGGCCAGTTGTTGCAATATGAACCGCTTCCCTAATAATACGAGGAATATCAGCTGTATCGCGAATCTGATAATTGTATTTTGTAATCGGCATGGTAATTCCGACAATGTCAGCCTCTTGGAAGGCATCCTTACCAATACCTGGTGTTGCGACCTGACCAGTAAAGACTAGGAGAGGTACGCTATCACTCATAGCATCTGCAATCCCTGTAATAGCATTAGTGGCACCAGGACCACTCGTTACAAGAGCAACACCGAGTTTACCAGTTGATTTGGCATAACCTTCAGCTTCGTGCAGACTTCCTTGCTCATGACGAGATAAGATATGATTAATCTTGTCATTTTTGTAAATAGCATCATACAAAGGAAGAACCGCTCCGCCAGGATATCCAAAGATAGTTGAAATCCCAAGTTCAAGAAGTGTATCTAGAATTAAATCAGCACCAGAGCGTGCTTCTTCAAGTTCAATTTTCTTCACATGGACCTCCTTTAGTAGTTGTTTTTTTCGAATTGTCTAAAAATTCAAAACCTTGTATACTATGATAACATTTTTAACCAAATTTGCAAGGGTTTCGGAGAAAAATATCACAAACTCTTCGGAAAGAATGTTCTTAGTTTTTTTCTTGTGCTTGACGTTCTGCTTTACGTTCTTCGAATTCTTCGTCACTCATCAAAGTTCCGCCAACATTGGCTGATTTAGCAAAGGCTGTATAGCGACGCAACCAACCACTTGAAATTTTTGATTTGAAAGTTTTCAAATGTTTGCGGCGTTCTTCAAGGGTTGCATCATCGACAAGCAGATCAAGGGTACGATTTGGTAGGTCAATCACGATTTCATCCCCATCTTCGATTAGGGCGATATTACCACCTTCTGCTGCTTCTGGAGAAACGTGACCAATCGCAATACCACGAGTAGCTCCTGAGAAACGACCATCCGTAATCAGAGCCACATCCTTACCAAGACCGCGTCCGACAATCTTAGAAGTTGGTGCCAACATTTCTGGCATACCGGGTCCACCCTGAGGACCTTCATAACGAATGACAACGACATGGCCCTTCTTAACTGTTCCATTATCAATCAATTCAAGGGCCTGATCTTGTGAATCACAACAAATAGCTTTACCACGGAAAGTTTTAACAGACGGATCTACACCACCGACCTTGATAACAGCTCCATCCTGAGCAATATTTCCATAAAGGATAGACAAACCACCAACTGGTGAGATAGGATGCTCAATTGGATGGATAATTTCTTCATTCTTGATTTCAGCACCAGCTACGTTTTCTTTCAAAGTTTTACCAGTAACTGTAATACGATCACCCTTAATGGCTCCTTTTTTAATCAACTGATTAATAATGGCTGGAACACCACCAGCTTCATGGACATCATGCATAGTGTAAACACTTGAAGGTGCAATTTTAGAGAGATAAGGTGTCTTCTTGGCAATCTCGTTAATGTCTTTAAGATCATAGTCAATACCGGCCTCACGCGCAATAGCAAGCGTATGAAGAACAGTATTGGTTGAACCACCCATGGCCATATCTAGAGCAAACGCATCATCGATGGCTTCTTTGGTCACAATATCACGTGGGCGAACATTATTTTTGATGTTATCCATCAATTTTGTGGCTGCTTGACGAACCAATTCACGACGTTCATCTGAAACGGCTAGGATAGTACCGTTACCTGGAAGGGCAAGGCCCAAAACTTCCATCAAACAGTTCATTGAGTTAGCGGTAAACATTCCTGAGCATGAACCACAAGTTGGACAAGCATTTTTCTCCAAATAATCGAGCTCTTCCTTGCTCATATCTCCAGCCTGATAGGTACCTACAGCTTCAAACAAACTTGATAGCGTCGCTTGGTGACCAGTCATGTCAACGCCACCCTTCATAGGGCCACCAGAACAAAATACTGCTGGCACATTAGTACGCATGGCCGCCAAAATCATCCCTGGTGTAATCTTATCACAGTTAGGAATGTAGAAAACCCCGTCAAACCAGTGGGCATTAATAACTGTTTCTGCAGAATCGGCAATCAATTCACGAGATGGAAGACTGTAACGCATCCCAATATGCCCCATGGCAATCCCATCATCCACACCAATGGTATTAAACTCAAAAGGAATACCGCCAGCCTCACGGATAGCTTCCTTGGCAATATCTGCTAATTCACGCAAGTGAACATGCCCTGGAACAATATCAATATAAGAGTTACAAATAGCAATGAAGGGCTTTTGCATGTCATTGGCAGATTTAACTTGCCCAGTCGCATACAAAAGTCCGCGTGCTGGTGCCTTATCAACACCAACTTTGATCATATCACTTCTCATGATGTTACCTTCAATCTATAAAATTTCTTACAACATATGTTACCACTTTGGAAAGTAATGTCAAGGAATTTTCAGAATATTTTTGTAATTCCGAAAAGATATCCCTGCTATATCAAAACTGACAAAACAAAAAGGAAGCCCTAAGACTTCCTAAATGATTATTCAAAATTATTCAACACTGAAGAGGTATGGATAAACTGGTTGGTCTCCTTGGAAGATTTCAACTTCGATATCTTCGTGAGCCTCTTCCAATTTTTCCGCAAGTGCTTGAGCTTGTTCTTGATTACCTTCTTCGCCGACGTAAATCATAACAATTTCACTGTCTTCGTCAATCATCTTGTCAAAGGTGTCAAGAAGGGCTTGGTCCATATCTGGTGTAGACACAAGGATCTTACCATCAACCATACCAAGGATATCATTTTCATGAATCTCAAGACCATCAATAGTTGTATCACGTACCGCCAATGTCACGCTACCACTTGTTACATCTGAAAGACTAGCTGTCATAGCTTCAACATTAGCTTCGATACTTTGGCTAGGATCAAAAGCAAGCAAACTTGTAAATCCTTGTGGAACTGTACGTGTTTCAACAACAGCCGCATTGACATCTACTACTTCAGCAGCTGATTGTGCTGCCATAAAGATGTTTTTATTGTTTGGCAAGATAATAACATTCTTAGCATTAACCTGCTCAATAGCCTTAACAATATCTTCTGTTGATGGGTTCATTGTTTGACCACCTGAAATCACATAGTCAACACCTTGTGATTTGAAGATATCTGCAAGTCCATCTCCGGCAACAACTGCAATAAGGGCAAAGTCTTTAGGAGCAGAAGGTGCAGCTTGGATAGCTTCTTCTTTTTGAACTTGTGCATCGTGTTGGTTACGCATGTTGTCAACCTTAACTTTGACAAGAGCCCCATATTTAAGACCTTCTTGCATGACAAGACCTGGATCCTCAGTGTGGACGTGAACTTTGACAATTTCATCGTCGTTAACAACAAGGAGAGAATCCCCAAGGTTACTCAAGTAATTTCGGAACTCTTCATAGTCAAAGTCCTTCACATAAGTTGGACCTTGTTTGAGACCAATCATGATTTCCGTACAATAACCGAAGGTAATGTCTTCTGTTGCAACATGACCAGCAACTGACTTATGGTGTTCTGCATTGATCATCTCTGTCATCGTAGCTGGTGTCGCTTGGAAGTCCTCTGAAGCGATATACTCACCTGTGAGGGCTGACAAGAAACCTTCATAAATGAAGACCAAACCTTGACCACCTGAGTCTACCACACCAACTTCTTTCAAAACTGGAAGCATCTCTGGTGTCTTAGCCAAGGCAGCCTTAGCCCCATCAAGAGCTGCACGCATAACCTCAACAGCATCATTTGTAGATTCAGCTTTCTTAATCGCTGCTGAAGCTGCACCACGTGATACTGTAAGGATTGTTCCTTCGACAGGTTTCATAACAGCTTTATACGCAACTTCAACACCTGATTGGAAGGCGTAAGCTAAATCTTGGCCGTCAAGTTCCGTTTTATTCTTGATGCTTTGACCAAAACCACGGAACAATTGCGACGTAATAACACCTGAGTTACCACGGGCACCCATCAAAAGACCTTTAGACAAAATCTGACCAACTTCACCAACTGTTGAAGCTGATTGATCTGCGACAGCTTTGGCTCCGTTATCCATAGTCATTCCCATGTTTGTTCCAGTATCTCCATCTGGTACTGGGAAGACATTGAGTGAATTCACATATTCTGCTTGCTTACCTAGACGTGTTGCTGCCGCTTGGACCATCTCCTGAAGCAAGCTTGTTGTAATTTTAGACACTAGTTTTCTCCTACGACTTTAATATTTTGAACGTAAACATTTACTGTTTCAGCCTTGATACCGAGTTGATTCTCAAGATTAAATTTCACACGTTCTTGAATATTTTTTGAAACCTCACTAATCTTAACACCGTAACTCATAACAGTGTAGACATCCACAGTGATACCTGCATCAGTAGATTTCACGACAACTCCTTTTGCGTAGTTTTCTTTTCCAAGAAGTGCTTGAAAATTATCTCGGATAGCACTCTTACTTGCCATACCGACAACGCCAAAAATTTCTGTTGCTGAACCGCCAACTACTGTTGCGATGACATCATCTGACAATTCGATTTGACCATCTTTTGTATTGATTTTTACAGTCATAATTACTACCTCAAAAAGTTTTTATCAGCTTATTTTACCATATTCGAGCCTACTTGTAAAAAATAAGAAGAAGATACCCTTTGAATAAGAGTATCTCCTCAGTATTTATCATTAAAACTTTCTCTTTACGAGATAACGACGGTACATCACGTAGAGGAAGATCGCACGCCATACATTATCAACAACGGTTGCAATCCAGACACCAGCAAGACCCATTCCCAGACTCACCCCAAGGAAATATCCTGAGAAAATTCGGATAATCCACATCCCAATAGTTGTCGCATAGAAAGGCATCTTAGCCTTACCCAGACCTTGCCAAACTGCTGTGTAAACTAAAGTCCCCGAAGTCACAGGATTCCCAAGGAAAGAATAAAGAATAACTACCTGACTAGCCGCAATAGCTGCTTTATTATCTGTAAAGAGACCTGATAATCCTTGGCCAAAGAGCAAGATACTCCCTGAAACCAGAACCATCAAGAAGGTGGAAATCCAATAAGACTCTCGTATAATACGCTTCATCTGCGCCTTATCCCCTCGCCCCAGACTATTGGCAACCAAGATAACTGTAGCCGTGGCGACTCCCATACCAGGCATATAGTTAAACTGAGTGAGGTTTTCACCAATGGCGTTACCACCGACAACGGCTGTACCAAAGGTAACAATAATAGCCACAATGACCACATCTCCAGCACGCATCATCAGTCGTTCACCTGCTGCTGGCAGAGCAATTCCCAACAACTCCTTGTTAAAAGGTTTGGTAACTTCAAACTGTTTCACATCCAATTTCATTGCAGTCCATAGTATGGCTGTCCCAACTAGGCGAGAACAAACCGTAGCTGTAGCTACCCCAATAATCCCCCAATGTCCAACAAAAATAGCCAAAGAAGATAGAAGAGCGTTAAGAAGATTGGTCAGAAGACTGACGACCATGGAAATACGAGGACGTCCCTTGGCTCGTAGTATATTACCAAAGGTAGTCATCAAAGCTAGAAATACCACACCTCCACCGACTAGAGCCAAATAGAGACTGCCAGCCTGGGTCACAGATTGCTCAGTGCCCAGAAGATTGAGAATGGATCCACCAACAAAAATGGAGAGTAGACCCAAGACGATACTAAGAGCAAGGGTAATAATAATAGCATCCCAGGTATCTCTGTTAGTCGCTTTAACGTCTCCTTTTCCTAAGCTTCTAGCAATGACACTGGCACTCGAAGCTCCCAGCGCAATGAAGATAGCCTGATAAATCGTAATGATATTATTGGCCACGGAAACCCCCGATATAGCAACAATACCAACCTGAGCTACTAGGTAAGAATCGACAACCCCCATCAACATTTGTAAGAGGTTTTCAGCCATAGCCGGTAAGGCTATGTTTAAAATTTTCTTTGTTTCTGTCATAACATTTTCTTTTATATTGATAAAAATAGGGCTGATTTCTCAGCTCCTATTTTTTTATTCTTATACACCAAGATAGCTTTCAACTGCTTTTTGCATATCAGCTGCCGCAACAACTGTTTTATGGCGAACTTCTGCATGTTCAAGTCCATCTACAGCAGCTGGGATAGCTACACCTGAAAGTTGGTGCAAATCTTCTACTGCTTTGAAATCATCCCCACTGTCTTTACCAGTGACAGCTGAAACAGCCACACGTGGGAATTTGTAAGGGCTAGCTGTTGAAGCGATAACTGTTGGTGTGTGGTCATCTGTCTTTTGAACATATGCTTCGTAAACAGCTGAGGCAACTGCTGTATGAGGATCTTCGATATACTTGTCTTCATCATAGACACGCTTGATTTCAGCAGCTGTTTCATCCTCAGTTGCAAAACCTGCTGCAAACAAATCAAGAATATCTTTATCTGCATCAGCCAAAGTATACTCACCCTTAGTCACAAGTGCATCCATAAGCTCTTTAGTCTTAGTAGCATCATTACCAAGAATGTGGAAAATCAAACGTTCCAAGTTAGAAGATACCAAAATATCCATAGAAGGGCTTGTTGTTACCTTGAAGTCACGTTTCTTGTCATAAGTACCCGTTGCGAAGAAGTCTGTAAGGACGTTATTTTCATTAGAAGCACAGATTAATTTGCCAACTGGAACACCAATCTGACGTGCATAATAAGCCGCCAAGATATTACCAAAGTTTCCTGTTGGTACTGTGAAGTTCACCTTATCTCCGTTTTGGATATGACCTGCCTTAACCAACTGTGCATAGGCATATACATAGTAAACCACTTGTGGTACCAAACGACCAACATTCATTGAGTTAGCTGATGAGAATTGCGTATGATGAGCCAACAATTTCTCACGCAAATCAACATCATTAAACATACGTTTCACATCTGTTTGGGCATCATCAAAGTTACCATCAATGGCAATAACGTGCGTATTAGCTCCTGTTTGAGTGGTCATTTGCAATTCTTGGATTTTTGAAACACCGTCTTTTGGATAAAAGACAATGATTTCAGTTCCTGGAACATCTGCAAAACCAGCCATGGCAGCTTTACCAGTGTCACCTGATGTCGCTGTCAAGATAACGATTTTATTATCAACACCTTGCTTTTTAGCTGATGTTGTTAGCAAGTATGGCAAGATTGAAAGGGCCATGTCTTTGAAAGCGATGGTAGAACCATGGAAAAGCTCAAGGTTGTAGTGGTTCTTAAGTTTAACTACTGGTGCAATGGCAGCTGTATCAAACTTGTCATCATAAGCATTTGTGATACAGTAATCCAATTCCTCTTCAGTAAAATCATCCAAGAAAGCTGACAAGACCAATTTAGCAACTTCTTGGTAAGAAGCATCTTTCAATTGATCAAAGTCCAAAGTAACCTCAGGCGTTGACAACGGTGTGAACAAACCACCATCTGTTGCCAAACCTTGAAGAATAGCCTGACTAGCTGTTACTTTATTATTTTCGTCACGTGTTGATTGGTATACAAGTGTCATGGTAAATCCTCTTTTTAGATAGTCTGTGGCTCTATTGTAGCATAATTGTCAGAATATTTCTACACGTATTGTGACTTGTGAGAAAATCATCCGGATATCACCTTATTCTTTCCTCTCAAAGACATGAAAAAATCCGGAATAGCTATTCCGGATGTCATCTTAAAATTTATCTTTGGTGTCATTCTTAGTTGAGAAAGTAATATCTTTTGATTTGCCATCACCACTAAGCGTTACTTTCTTATCTTTTTTAGTCACTTTTAGCTCTTGGCCTTTTTTCACATTGAGACCATCAATATCAACGTCTTTGTTGACAGAAGTAACAGTCATCTTATGTCCCAAACGGCTAACCTTCCCTTTGAAAAGGGTTGTCGTTGTTTCGCCTGTCTTCGAATCATACTTTTGACCACTGTCTTTCGCAGCTTTTTCAAGAGCTTCATCAAGTTCTTTTTCTATGGTTTCCTCACTGTAATAGTTTTCAAAGGAATCTCCATAGAAGGCTTTAAATAAATCTCCAAAGGCTGAGAAGGACTTCTGAACCCTCTCACGATAGTCCTTGATATAAGTTTTCTTATCAAAAGTATAGCTAGCAGTAACCTTCGCATTGCTACCTTTTACTTTCATGGTTACAGCAGTATCTGTAAAGTACTTTTCAAGCTCCTTACTATCCAAGTCTGTCAAACTTTCAGACATGCTTGAACTATACTCTCTACCTAGAGAACTACTGTACCATTTGCCATCAATATTACCTGTCACATAACGGTAAGTCATAAAGCCACCGATACATAAGAAGACAAGGACTACCGCTGACAAAACTGAGACTAGGATGCGTTTTTTCTTTTTGGGATCCATTTGTTTCTTAGGAGCCAAATTTGCCATAGCTGCTTGCCCTTCTGGAAAAGCAACCGTAGAAGGTGCAGTTGCTGTTACTACTGGTGCCGTTTCTGTTGGTAGAGGACTAGTGCTTGTCTCGACGATTTCTGCCTCAACCTTAACAGGTTCAGTAGTAACTGTATCTTCAGCTTTAGCTGGTGCTTCATTAACAAACTCTCCAGCTTTCAAAGCATCCGCCATTTCCTGAACACTCGGCTTACGTCCGTTTACCGTCTCAAAATAGTCCAACCATTCTTCTCTTGTCATTTATATTCCCCTTTAATTTCCTTTTTTATTTATTTTTTGTAAAGCTAATGTCACCAAATTCACTGTGTGCCTTGATAGTAAAACCTTCATTGTTGGGCGTATAATCTAATACATCACCTTTTTTAAAAGCATCTGAATCTCCAGCCTTATCCACAGTGATTGTTTGCTCCCAACGGTTAATATCACCCGTAAAAGCAGTTGTTGTGACACGACCGGTTTTGGCATCGTAGGTATAACTCTTTGGAAGTTCTTTCTTCACTGTCTCATCAAACTGTTTATAGTAGTCTTTTTCTGACAATGAATAACTATCAAAAACCTCCGAGAACTCCTCGCCATACTGACCTTTCAATTCAGTAACTCTACTCTGGTAAGCCTGATAAAGACCTTTACGATTGTAAACAAAGCTCACTTTTAAGTGAGCCTTATTGTCAGTAATACTCATTGCTGTATTGATATCGGTGATAAGATCTTGACCTTGTGGTAAAGCATTACTAACTTTATTCTTAGTATTAGCAGTATCTTTCAGAGTGGCTAACATTTTCTCACTAAAGGTCAGGCTTGTCCACTCGCCCTCAATGCTGGCAGCTCGATAACGGTAACCCATTACGATACAAACAATCAAAAGGATAGTGAGTATCGCTGCAATAACACCTGATACCATCCCCACAATATTCTTTGAGGTTACTGGCTCCTTTGATTCTTTTACTTTTTGACTAGGATTGAATTGAACACTCACCATCCTATCAGCATTAAACTCTTTAAACTTATTAGTCGCTCTATTCCCTGCTGCAGAAGCCACTGGTGGCCTCAATTCACGAGACTTGAGAGGATGTGCTGTTTCACCCAAACTAAGCCCTTCTTCTTTTGTCATAGGAATCTCCTTATCTCGCTGTAAGGTTATTATAACAATTCTTAAAGCGTTTTTCTATCTTATTCGGGAAAGTCCTTTATTTTTAATTTGGATAAACACTCTAATATAGAAGGTTTCTAGCAAAAAAAGTAGCCCCTATAGAGCTACTTTAGTCTATCGCTTATCCTTTATAATCAAAGGCAATTTCGATGATTTCTTTCAATTCTGAAATAAGTGGTTCTTTCGGATTAGCTGTTGTACATTGGTCTTCATAAGCATGTTCAGCCAAAGTATAGACAGTGTCTTGAAGAAGTTTCTTAGTAACACCTTGTCCCTTCCAGTTCATGTCAATACCAACGGCAATACCCAATTCGTATACTTTTTGTGCCAAAACTTCAACCAATTCAGCATCTGATTGTTTGTCAGTACCCCATCCCATGAAACGAGCGATATCTGCGTAATCTTTGTCTGCACGGAAGTAGTCATATTTAGGGAACATAGCGTGTTTTTGAGGATCACGACCGTTGTAACGGATAACGTGAGGCATCAAAATCGCATTAGTACGTCCGTGTGGAATGTCAAACATAGGACCAACCTTATGAGCTAGTGAGTGGTTGATACCAAGGAAAGCATTGGCGAAGGCCATACCAGCCATTGTTGACGCATTATGCATTTTTTCACGTGATTCTTCATCACCAAAGCGGTAAGAATGTTCAAGATTTTCAAAAACAAGTTTAATCGCTTGAAGTGAAAGTCCACGTGTATAGTCGCTAGCCATGACTGATACATAAGATTCAATGGCGTGAGTCAAAACGTCCATACCTGTATCTGCTGTAACGCTAGCAGGCACACTCATAACCAAAGCAGGGTCAACGATGGCAATATCTGGAGTCAAAGCGTAATCTGCCAATGGATACTTGATATGAGTTTCACTATCAGTGATAACCGCAAATGACGTTACTTCTGAACCTGTCCCTGAAGTTGTTGGGATACAGATGAATTGTGTCTTCTGAGCGTAAGGAATCTTGTAAGTACGTTTACGGATATCTAAGAATTTTTGTTTAGCGCCGAAGAAGCTTACATCTGGGTGTTCAAAGAACATCCACATAGCCTTAGCAGCGTCCATTGCAGAACCACCACCAAGAGCGATGATAACATCTGGTTGGAAGTCTACAAAGCGTTCCAAACCTTTGTAAACCGTATTCGTAGATGGGTTTGGCTCAACATCTGAGAAAACATCTACTGCCGGTCTGTGGCGGTTAAGTTCCAATTGGCGTTTAACCAAGTCAGCGTAACCAAACTGAACCATACCAGGGTCACAAACCAACATCACGCGGTCAGCTTCAATGTGACGCAAGTAAGTTATTGAATCTTTTTCGAAGAAGATTTTTGGTGGGACGCGAAACCATTGCATGTTATTGCGACGCTTTGACAATGTCTTAACATTCAAGAGATCAAATGAGCTAACATTGTGTGACACTGAGTTATGACCGTGTGAACCACAACCAAGAGTCAATGATGGAATCATATTGTTGTAGATATTACCGATACCACCTTCAGCTGATGGACTATTAACCAAAACACGGCAGGCTTTCATGCGGATACCATATTGGAGTTGGAGCTCTTCATTTTCAGTGTGGATAACAGCTGTATGTCCAAGACCTCCCAAATTGAGCATGCCTTCTGCTTTTTTGAATCCATCTTCAACGCCATCAGATTTGATAAGGGCAAGTACTGGAGACAATTTTTCCAAGGCAAGTGGGTGTTCCATTGTTGCATCTGGAATTTCTGCCAAAAGCATTTTCGTACCTGCAGGTACTTTAAGACCAGCTTTTTCAGCAATTTCCATAGCTGAGTGACCTACAATAGCACCGTTTACAGCTGTACGCGCCTCATTAAGAACGACTTTTTCCAATTTAGCAATATCAGCTTTTTTAGAAATGATGACACATTGATGTGCTTCAAATTCAGCCTTAACTTCGTCATAGATAGCTGCATCAACGATAGCTGCTTGTTCAGAAGCACAAATCATACCATTATCAAAAGTTTTTGAAACAATGATATCGTTGACAGCACGTTTAACCTTGGCATCAGCAGCAATATAAGATGGGACGTTTCCGGCTCCTACACCAAGCGCTGGTTTACCAGTTGAATAAGCAGCCTTAACCATACCAGGTCCACCAGTCGCAAGTACTGTGGCGATCTTAGGATGGTTCATCAAAAGACCAGTTGCTTCGATAGATGGCTCTTCAATCCACTGAATACAGTTCTTAGGTGCACCAGCTTCAATAGCAGCATCACGAACAATGCGCGCAGCTTCTGCTGATGATTTTTGAGCTGATGGGTGGAAGGCAAATACAATTGAGTTACGTGTTTTCAACGCAATCAAAGCTTTGAAAATAGTAGTAGATGTTGGATTTGTTGTTGGAGTTACCCCACAGATAACACCGACCGGCTCAGCGATAGAGACCAAACCTTGCTCTTTATCTTCAGCAATAACACCGACTGTCTTGTCATTTTTGATGCTATTCCAAATGTATTCAGAAGCATACATATTTTTTATAGCTTTGTCTTCATAAATACCACGACCTGTTTCGTCAACAGCCAATTTTGCAAGATACATGTGTTTATCTAGGGCAGCAATCGCAGCTTGGTGAACAATATGGTCCACTTGCTCCTGTGTAAAGTCAGCCATTTCATTGAGGGCTTCAACCCCCTTTATTGCCAATTCATCAATTACTGTTTGAATATCTTTAGTTTGTTTAATTTCTTTAGTCATATAAAACTCCTTTTAAGCACTTGTTAAAAAAATCACAAGCTTTTGAACAATATTATTATAGCTCTTTATTCAATCTTTGTAAACCCTTACAACGACAAAAATAAAGAAATCCATCCATTTTTGGACAGATTTCATCATTATTACCAAATAATCACACGATCTTCTGGGGCACGCCACATGCCGTCACCTTCTTTGACGTCAAATTCCTTGTGGAATTCGTCAAAGTTGCTCACGATAACATTGGTGCGCCATTTAGCTGGAGCATGCACATCCACGCTAGCTAACATTTGCATGTATTCTTCACGTGCTTTCATACGCCAGATTGTCGCAAAATTAACAAAGAATTCGCGAACTGAAAAATCCTTATCTCGTTTAGCTGCTTCTAAGGCACAGGCTACACCACCGAGGTCAGCCACATTCTCAGAAACAGTCAATTTACCATTGACCTTGGCACCATAAGAGTCCAAGCCCTCAAACTGATCCACAATCTTGTCAGTACGTTCCTTAAAGGCTGCATAGTCTTCCTCAGTCCACCAGTTCTTAAGACTACCATTCTCATCAAAAGAAGCTCC
>ERZ772906.887-NODE-887-length-17077-cov-40.469040_pt1 | contig 17077 bp, 10 predicted proteins | sample MGYA00511338_ERZ772906 | MGnify/ENA primary metagenome ERZ772906 (study PRJEB29015, sample SAMEA2738076) | human oral metagenome | biome: human oral; feature: human-associated habitat; material: saliva | place: China | collected 2212 ... | reverse complement strand
AATACAAAGGATATGAACTACGACTTGAAGTTGAAGTAAGAAGAATCTGTAAACACAACACTAAAATAAAGGGGCTTGCCAGGGTTTAATACCTTGTGCAAGCCCTTTTTACTTAGAGTAAGCTTACGTCTCTTTATCAAATAAGAGAATACTTCTCTTCGCTTGTACGGCTCTTTTCTCACGTCATATTGTGGTCATTCTAAGAATTGGTAAGAATGTGTTTAGGCTTTCGCACCATTGGTGTTAAGGCTCCGCACGATGTGTGCTAAGGCTCCGCACCATTGGTGCGAAGCGTTAACACGGTTGTAAGCGATGAGAAAGTCGAGGCTTTTTCGTTGTATATTTCTATAGTAAACATTAATAGAGGACATACGAATGATGGCTATCAAGGTTGCACAAACCGCTTGGCACGACTTCTGGTGCTTCTTATAGAAACAAAAATAGGGACACGTCTGTGCCCCTATTTTTATATTGCAATGTAACAAGAATGGATTTTATCTTCTTGCCATGAAGTAGCTTGTGCCAGCCTGCATCTGACGTACCTCATATACACCAGCTGCATCGAGTGTAACGTCTGCTGTCAAACCGTTGTTGAGGAAAGCCTTTACAGAACCATCACCGTTGAAGTGGATAATCTTCTGCTCCTTACCTTCAGCATTCATGTACCATGTATTCTCCTGCTTGTTGTAAGTGAAGTAGAATACACTACCGTCTGGCTTTGTAATCTGATAACCATTCTCGAGATACTTTACAGCATAAATCAAGCCGTCATCACCCTTGATATTGCGTGTCTTACCAACGCGATTTGCTAAAGGATTCTTACCAGTCCAGAACTCGATACTGTTGAGTACGAGCGCATCAGCAGCACTACAGAATGCGTAAGCAGGAGAAATTACAAGGAAGATAATCTCATTGATGAACTTAGACTTAGTTGCACGCTTGTTCCACTTTGCAAGTTTGTTGAACAAAGCAAATGAACCTACACATGAACTCATGAGTGTTGCGCCAAGCAAGAGGGCAACCATAGACTTGATTCCTTTTGTTTTCATACTTTCAAATTAGTTTATTTGGTGAATATTTATCTTTTTACCACTTAGGGATTTGATAACCAATGCAAAATTAATACTCTTATTTTTATTAAGAGATAATTTTATTTTATGATATTGAAAGTTTAAGGATTTTAACTGGCTTCGTTAATGTTTTTGACATAACGAATACCTTTGTTAACTCTTGTTTTGAGTTAGGCAGGATTAGACTTACCAATTACTCGGCAGAGTTTCATTACTTCTTCCTCGAAGTTCTCTTTGTTGATGGCTTTTCCCTTCAGTACAGAACGGTAGTTATAGATGGTCTGGGGAGAATAGAAAAGGAGGTCGGCAATCTCTGCACTTTCCTTCACACCCAATCGAATGAGTGCCATAATACGCTGTTCGGTAGTAAGTTCATCTGTGCTTTTATTCTGAATTCTGCCTTCTGGTACGAGTAGGTTATTCAACTTTTCAGTAAAACCTGGATAGAGATCGAGGAATGCCTTGTCAAAACGAGATAGAAAGGTTGCTGCGTCTTCTTCTGATAATCGTTCAGATGAAAGCTGACTAAGCAATTCTGAGGTTTGGTTGGCTTTTATCTTTCTCTTTACTAATGTCTGTTGTTTTTTCAGTCGAGCAATATACTTTGCACAAAGGTCAATATACAACTTTGCCAATCTCTCACGCTTACGGTTGGTATCGACAAGCAATGCATTAAGGTCGTGTAATTGTGTATTCAACTCTTTTTGTTGGGTATTGAGTTCAGAGAGTTGATTATTATTATGTCGTAACTCCTGTTGCTGAAGACTAAGACGTTTAGTCTGTTTTACAATATAAAAGACTGCAAAAAGCAGGAAGAGTAGAAGGAGTGAGATGACTATGATTGCGGTCATCTGCACTTTATTACGCTGATTGAGGGTCTGTTGATAGCTGCTAACAATTACTGGTAGTTTGCTTGATATTTCAATAATACGGAGTCTGTTATTATAGAAATGTGCATCCTCGAGCGCTGTCTGTATGTATCGTTGTGCATAATCAAGGTCGTCTTTATTGTGCTCAAAGATATACATCGCCAAGTTTTGCAGTGCAAAGTTTTCCATTGTACAGTTCTCCACATCTGCAATACTCGACAATAAAAGGAATTCTTCTTGTTTATTAGTATTCCCCTCATTAGCATAGCTGCCAGAGAGAGCAAAGCACGACATAGCGTAAAATCGGGAGGTTGGTGGCAACTGCTTTATGGCTTTGATGTAATGAGAACGTGCAGAAAGGGGATCATTCTGTACAAAAACACAGTATTCACCGCGATAATACTCGTAACTTTTATCGGTTTCATCGCAAAAAGGCATGGCTTTCTTTAAGTAGTTCTTTGCCTTTGAACGGTGTATAGGAGTATAGGTTTTATCATTGCAGAAGTCTGCCCAATAGGTGTGAATGCGGAAGAGTGAGAAGTAATATTCAAAACGTTGAGCCTTATCAAGTGCCGTTGTATCCACTTGTTCTATTTCTTGAACGGCCTCACTATATAAGCCTCCAATAGACAATAGTTCTGCCTTTCGTATCACATTACTATTGTAATAATAGGTGTTCTGTGTCTCCAAAGCCAGTTTGATACCTTTGTTTAAATACGTCATTGCCGAGTCAAACTGGAAGACATAGTATTCTTCAAACAGTTGCTCGTAGGTTTGCAGACGCTTAAGGGTATTGTTACTGGTTGTAAGATGCTTTTTTAGGCGGTTGATATCGTTGTTCTTGTTATCGATAAGTGCATCACGTTGCTCCAAAAGATTATCCAGCTTTTGTCGTAACTGTTGTGTCTTACTACCAGCAGATAATGTCGTTGGCAGTAGCAAGAAAAGTATATATAATAAGCTTCTTTTCATTGTTTAATTACTATTGAGTACAAAGATAATACTTTACTTGGAAATAGAGAATGTCTACTTAAACAAATTGTTATTTATCATTAAAATATTGATATTAAGTTATTTATATTTAATAACAAGACAATGTTGTCTACTTATGCACTACTATTGGCAATTACTTCAACTCTTTTTTACTATCTTTGCATAAAATCATATAATTACGCTTACAATCTTTAAATAAGAATTAATAACCATATTATACTTTAACAAAACAATGAAGAAAAACAATATTGCCCTTATAGGGCTACTGATGGGGTTCGCAAGCATTGCTAATGCGCAGACAGTAAAGTCTCCGAATGGTAATGTTGCTGTGACCTTCTCATTGACAGGTAACGGAGTACCTACTTATGAGATGACTTATAAGGGTAAGGCTGTTGTTAAGCCTTCACACTTAGGTTTGGAATTGGCTAAGAACAAACATGCCAGCAAAGGCATGGAAGAAACCAGCCTTATGGATGGTTTTGAGAAGACAGATACCAAGATTTCCACTTTTGATGAGACTTGGAAACCTGTTTGGGGTGAGACTGCTACCATTCGTAATCATTATAACGAATTGGAAGTAGACCTCAATCAGCCAAGCAGTAAGCGTAACATTGTTATCCGTTTCCGTGTTTATGACGATGGAATGGGCCTTCGTTACGAGTTCCCACAGCAGCCAGAACTGAACTACTTTGTTATAAAGGAGGAGCATACACAGTTTGCTATGGCGGGCGATCACACCGCATGGTGGCTCCCTGGAGACTATGACACACAGGAGCAGGAGACACAAGAGTCAAAGCTTTCTGAAATTCGTAAGCGTTTCCATGAGGCTGTAAACTGGGATAACTCATCGGTTTCTGTATTCTCTGATACGGGCGTTCAGACCTCTTTACAGATGAAGTCTGCTGACGGTCTATATATCAATATTCATGAAGCAGCATGTGCAAACTATGCTACAATGCACCTGAATCTGGACGACAAAACAATGACCTTCGAGTCATGGCTTACTCCTGACGCTACTGGTTTGAAGGGATTCATGCAGACTCCATGCGAAACTCCTTGGCGTACGGTGATGGTGAGCGATGATGCACGTGATATGCTTGCAAACAATCTCATCCTCAATCTCAACGAACCTTGTAAGATTGAAGATACATCATGGATTCATCCAACTAAGTACTGTGGTGTATGGTGGGAGATGATTGCAGGTGGTAAGTCTTGGGCTTATACTGATGAATTTAGTTCAGTAAAGCTTGGTGAGACTGATTATGCATCTGCAAAGCCAAACGGACGTCACTCAGCTAACACCGCTAACGTTAAGAAATACATCGACTTTGCTGCTGCTAATGGTTTGGATCAGGTATTAGTTGAAGGCTGGAATATCGGTTGGGAAGACTGGTTTGGACATTGGAAAGACTACGTATTCGACTTCGTTACTCCTTATCCAGACTTCGATATCAAGACACTTAATGAGTATGCACACTCTAAGGGAGTAAAGTTGATGATGCACCACGAGACCTCATCAAGTACACAGAACTATGAGCGTCACATGGAGAATGCTTTCCAATTGATGAATAAGTATGGTTATGACGCTGTGAAGACAGGATATGTTGGTGATATTATCCCACGTGGCGACCATCACTATTCACAGTCAATGAACAATCATTATCTGCATGTTATCAAGGAAGCAGCTAAGCATCATATTATGGTGAATGGGCATGAGGCAACTCGTCCTACCGGTCTTTGCCGTACATGGCCTAACCTCGTTGGTAACGAGTCAGCACGTGGAACAGAATACGAAGCATTTGGTGGAAGTCATCCTAACCATACTGTTATCCTTCCATTTACTCGTCTTCAGGGCGGACCAATGGATTATACCCCTGGTATTCTTGAGACTCAGCTCTCAACATGGTGTGATAATAAGAGCTATGTACACACAACTCTCGTGGGTCAGCTTGCACTTTATTTAACGATGTATAGTCCACTTCAGATGGCTGCTGACCTTCCTGAGAACTATCAGAAGTATAACGATGCCTTCCAGTTCATTAAGGATGTTGCTTGCGATTGGGACGATAGTCATTATCTTGAGGCAGAGCCAGCACGTTATGTAACTGTTGCTCGTAAGGCAAAAGGTACTAACAACTGGTTTGTTGGTGGAAAGACTGGTCTCGCACCACACCTTAGTATTCTGAAATTCGACTTCCTTGATAAGGGTCGTAAGTACGAGGCAACTATCTATGCTGATGCTAAGGACGCTGATTACGAAAAGAATCCAAAGGCTTACACCATTACTAAGCGCACTATAAAGAAGGGTGATGTTCTCAAACTTCAGCAGGTTCGTGGAGGTGGTTTTGCCATTAGCCTGAAGGCACTTTAACCCAAGTTTTTAATCGGTGTTAACCGATTGTTATGTTTATTACAATACATTACCGCAGAGAAGCGTGATAGCTCAGCTATTTAGAGGGTTATATCCTCTGAATGATAGCTTGCGTTTCTCTGTGTTTTTTTTATCTCTAATACTGATCATTGTACTTACTTACATTACTACATACTAAAAAACCTGATTATAGCGTTATATATAAGGATGATATTATGTCCCAAATTACAATGAAGCTAATGAAGAAAATAGCCCTTATCTGTGTAATATTATGTATGCCTTTACTCGTAAATGCACAGAATCAAATACCAACTCTTGACGATCTCGATAATGAGATAGCCATGTCACCCCAGTATGACAAAAAATATGAAGACGTTATTAGCAGTGTAAAGAAGGAACTTCGCACTGCTAAAACCAAGGAGGCTCGTTATGACCTATCTAATAAACTGTTTAATCTTTATACATCTTACTCTGTTGATTCTGCCATTGTCTATGCTATTGAAAAGCAGAATATAGCTAAGCAAATTGGGGATCGGAGTAAGGTAAACGATGCCAAGCTTAATCTTGCTTATCTCTTGATACGAGGTGGACAACTTAAGGATGCGAGTGATATTATTAACTCTATTCCTCGAAAGGAGATAAGTGAAGAATTGTCTTTCTATTATTTTTCTACCCGAAAGACACTTTATCGTACACTTGCTGAAGCTGCACTAACCACATCACAGAGGAATCTATACAAGCAGATGGAGAAGAACTGTAACGATTCCGTCGTTGATAATAATGCCTCTCCTGATAGTTGGTCACGTGCTGAACAGCTTGTCAATCGCCATCAGTACGAGCAAGCAAAGAAAATACTTCTTGATGCTTATCAACACTTAAAGCCTGGTGACCGTCAGACGGCATTTGTGTCTATTTCGCTTGCAGATATTTACGGTAGAGAGAAGAATGTTGAAGCTCAAAAACAATATCTTATCGCTGCTGCTATTTCCGATATTCGTAACTCTGTAAAGGAGTATCTTGCTTTACAGCAGTTGGCTGTAATCCTCTTTGAAGAAGGCGATACAAAACGGGCCTATGCCTATATGGATCAAGCCATGAACGATGCTGTGTTCTGTAATGCACGACAGCGTACTATTGCTATGGCTGACGTATGGCCTGCTATTGAGAAATCGCATGAGCGTGAAACAAAGAGTCGTACACTCAGACTTACAGCTATTATTATTGTTATCAGCTTGTTATCTGTTGTCCTATTCGTTATGATTATCTATACGCGTCGTCGTGTAGTTGAGTTGCGTGCTATCCGTGCACGTCTCTCCAACACTAACGAATTGCTGAAAGAGTCAAATAATATTAAAGACGAGTATATTACTCGCTTCCTCACTGAATGTTCTGCATATATCGACAAACTCGATAGCTATCGCAAGCAGATTTATCGCCTTGTCACCGGAAATAAGCGTACGGAATTACTCAATACGTTAAAATCACAAGAGGTGATTGATCGTGAATTGGAGTCTTTCTACTCCAGCTTCGATGAAACTTTCCTTGGTCTTTTTCCAAACTTCGTAGATGATTTCAACGCATTACTCAAACCAGATGAGCGGATTATTCCTAAACAGTCTGGTCATCTCTCTACCGATTTACGCATTTTTGCGCTTATTCGCCTTGGCGTAAAAGAGAATGAGCTTATCTGTTCCTTCCTTCGTTGTTCAAAGGCAACGGTTTATGCTTATCGTTCTCGTGTTCGTTTGAAGTCGATAGACCCAGATAAATTCGATGAAATGGTGCTAAAATTATAGTCGGTAACATCTCTTTCTGTAATTTATAGGCTACTTATCATCTTCGTGCGACAACCCAATGTCTTTTATATTGGATTGTCGCACGTTCTGTTTTTTATTGCTCCTTACTCATAAAAGCCTACTTATTCTTACTCTCTTTTTGTTCTGAGTAATACTTCGAAAATCCGCAGATAAGGGTCTGAAAAATAATTACAAAAACTCGAATAAATATCTATAAATAATGGCAAAAAATAAGTATTAAAAACATATTTGTAACTAAAAGGAAATCAGTTCGTTATAAAGTCGTAAATGGAAAGGTGCTTAATTGGACTTCAAAAGGGCGTTAGTAAGACCTCAAAAGGGCGTCTTTTAGAAGCTAAAAGAGCATGTGTTGGAATTGAAGTGTGTGAAAATAGTTTACAAATAGCGGTCGTGAAAAGAGGAATCCGATTATGGACAGAAACTCTTGCAACCATAATCGGAATTTATTTGGATTGATATTGTGAATCCTATTTCAGACGTTTAGAAACGTTTTAACGACTGTTTAACGCCAGAGATAAGTAAGCCCATTTCCGCAGCATTCAGTCCTCTAATCAAGACGTTAGGCTCTCTATACTCCACAGCGTAGTTGGATAAAGCGGGTACACAATGAAAGAAAGGTAAGTCTACAACCTCTCCTTTCTTTGTCGTACTTACAAATGTAAGTCGAATGTCAGAGAAATTATCTTTTTCGTTTTTGTATAACTCGTTGGGATACATCGGTAGAATGGTGTTAACCCCCTCTGTTATAACAAAATTCAAAAGCTTTTCTTTTCCCTCTTTTTCATAACATTGTGGCTCTGCCACATAAGCCTTCGACCATAGGTCAGCCTCCCCTGTCCCTTCTTCATCTAAGAGACATTGTTCATTTTGCTGAGCCTTACGCTTATTCTTGTTAAAGAAATCGAATATACCCATATAGTCTTGCTGTTACTATCTTTATTGGCAAAGTGACTAATTATGTAATAAAAGTAATCGGAAATAGATAAAATCCTATCCCAAAAAGACGTTTGCAAAGATAAAGACTTCATACTACATAAACACAATTACGTGTGTTAAAAAGATTAAACTATACTTGTATTTATCTACAATCATCGATAAAACATCTAAAAACAGGGCGTAATAAATGTTATTTTGGTAGCTTTTTGGAAAGCAACCTACAGCTTATTATCGACAAAACAGTTGGAAACACGTAGGCTAACAACATCTTTTTAGTTTATTATGCCGTAGGTTCACATAGAAATGTTTATCTTTGCATTGGGAATGAATGGTGCCTTTGTGGGGCTGTCTGTCCCCAATTCTGATATATTACAGACATATTAAAACAGTTATAAAACGCGATAAATGGCACTGAACTATATTTGGATAGGATTCTTCCTAATAGCCTTCGTCTTTGGTATTATCTCTCTGTTGATGGGTGATACGACGATATTCCAGAAAATGGTGGATTCAACCTTTGATTCATCTAAGACAGCCTTTGAAACATCATTGGGGTTGACTGGAGTATTGGCACTGTGGTTGGGTATTATGAAGATAGGCGAAAGGGCAGGCGTTGTCAATGTTCTTGCACGTATGCTTAGCCCTTTTTTCTCTAAACTCTTCCCTGATATCCCAAAGAATCACCCTGTAATGGGTTCTATCTTTATGAATATAGCGTCGAATATGTTAGGACTTGACAATGCTGCTACGCCTACAGGACTGAAGGCAATGGCACAGATGCAAGAGCTGAATACAAAGAAGGACACGGCAACTAACCCGATGATAATGTTCTTGGTGCTGAATACTTCTGGCTTGACTATCATTCCTACTACGATTCTTGCTTTCCGAAGCTCATACGGAGCGGTACAGCCTACGGACGTATTTATCCCAATTTTGCTCGCAACCACTGTTGCAACGCTTGCTGGTATTATCATTACTGCAGGTTGGCAGCGTATCAATATCTTTCAACCGATATTACTTGCAGGTCTCGTGGGACTAATGGCTTTTGTAGGATTGGTTATTTGGGGTTTTGGACAAATGGATAAAGAGACGATGGGAACGGTAACTTCTGTTGCCTCAAATCTTATTCTTCTGTCTATAATCGTCCTATTCATCGTTGCTGGCTTACTAAAGAAAGTGAACGTTTATGACGCTTTCATCGAAGGAGCGAAGGATGGATTCCAAACAGCTGTACGCATTATTCCTTATCTGGTTGCTATCCTTGTGGCAGTAGGAGTGTTCCGTGCTTCAGGTGCAATGGACCTTTTGATACAGGGGATTAAGTGGTGTGTGGAACAGTGTGGACTGAATACAGACTTTGTAGGAGCACTCCCAACTGCCTTTATGAAACCGCTTTCTGGTAGTGGTGCACGTGGTCTTATGTTAGAAGCAATGAAGAACTATGGTCCAGACTCATTCGTTGGCAGATTGAGTTGTATCTTCCAAGGCTCAACAGATACTACCTTCTATGTTCTGGCTGTTTACTTCGGAAGCATCAGCGTAAGATATACTCGCCACGCATTGGCCTGTGGATTGTTAGCCGATTTAGCAGGTGTAATAGCTGCAATCGCAATCTGCTATATATTCTTTTAGAAGATAACTGAGTCTTTTAAGCTATTGGGCGATTAGCCCTATAAGCCTTATTAGCCTAATAAGGCAAGTAAGCTAAACAATAATACAATAATGGCAAATTTAAAATCACTTGCAAAAGACACTGCTATCTACGGATTGAGCAGTATCATCGGAAGGTTCTTAAACTATCTTCTTGTACCCCTCTATACAGCGAAAATTAGTGCAGCGAGCGGTGGCTATGGTGTTATCACAAACATCTATGCCTATACTGCCTTGCTGTTGGTTGTTTTGACTTATGGAATGGAGACGACCTTCTTCCGTTATGCCAATAAGACTGATCAAGATCCGAAGAAGGTTTACTCTACTACTTTGTCTATGGTAGGCCTTTCTTCACTGCTATTCATCGCAATGGTCTTCGTCTTTCTGCAGCCTATCTGCGACTTTATGGGTTATTCAGAACATCCGTCGTATGTGTGGGTAATGGCTATCACTGTAGCAATTGATGCTTTTCAGGCTATTCCTTTTGCCTATCTCAGATACAAGAAGCGCCCGATTAAGTTTGCTACTTTCAAACTGTTATTCATTGCTTTGAACATCATTTTGAATCTTGTTTACTATCTTATCCTTGACGGACATGAGGTGGGTTATGCCTTCTATATCAACCTTGTATGTACAACGACTATCACTTTCTGTTTCTGGAAAGAACTAAAAGATGGCTTCTTCTCAGGCGGTAAGCTGCTTGATATGCCTTTGGCAAAGAAGATGTTGTCCTATACTTGGCCAATTCTTTTCCTTGGTATAGCGGGTATTCTTAATCAGACAGCAGGTTATATCATCTTCCCATACGTCTACAAGAACAATGATGCGCATACACAATTGGGTATCTTCGGTGCTGCAAGTAAGATTGCAATGATTATGTCGATGATTACACAGGCTTTCCGCTATGCCTACGAACCATTCGTCTTTGGTAAGGCACGCGACAAAGACAATAAGGAAACCTATGCAAGAGCAATGAAGTTCTTTATTATCTTTACGCTTCTTGCCTTCTTGGTGGTAATGGGTTATATGGATATTCTGCGCCATATCATCGGTCGTGACTACTGGGTAGGATTGAAGGTTGTACCAATCGTGATGGCAGGAGGTATCATGACAGGTGTTTACTTCAACCTTAGTTTCTGGTATAAACTCATTGATAAGACAATTTGGGGAGCCTACTTCTCAGGCATTGGATGTGCTGTAATCATCGCAATTAACGTTATTTTCGTACCAAAATATGGTTATATCGCTTGTGCTTGGGCAGGTTTCTTGGGTAATGCTACGGCAATGGTGCTCTCTTATCTTGTCGGTCAGCGTAAGTATCCAATTAATTATCCATTGAAGAGTATCTTTGTCTATCTTCTGATAGCTGGCCTCTTCTTTGCCATTATCACCTATACTAACGCCAATCTTCCCGTTCCTGCAGCCTTGGGAATCAATACATTGGTGATTATTCTCTTTATAGCTCATGTGCTTTATCACGACTTTCCGCTGCAAAAATTACGCAGTCGGTTTGCAAAGAAATAAACAATTATCATTTAACCAATAATATCATTATGAAGAAATCGACTTTACTTATTGCCGGACTTCTTGCATTGGGTAGTACAACCATGCACGCCGACGAGGGTATGTGGACGCTCTACAATTTGCCAGATGCTGTCTACGAACAAATGGTAGCCGAAGGATTCCAGATGCCACGCAACATGCTTTATGGCGCACCTAACGCTATTAGTAATTCTGTTATCAACTTCTCTGGCTTCTGCTCAGGTGTTGTTGTCTCACCAAATGGTCTCGTTTTCACCAATCACCACTGTGGATTTGGTGCTATTAATGCTCTTTCTACTGTTGAACATGACTATATGAAGGATGGTTTCTATGCAAAAAGCTATGCAGAGGAACTCCCAAGCAAAGACCTTTTTGTTTCCTTCATGAAGAAGCAGGAGGATATTACTCCTCGCGTTAATAAGCTTATTGCTGGTAAGAATGCAGAACAGACAGAGGCTATCATTGATTCACTTACAAATCATTTGACTGACTCTATCAAGGCGATTGATAAGACATTGCATATCAGTGTTGATGCTTTCTATGAGGGAAATAAGTACTATGCAACTACATATCAGGACTTCCAAGATGTACGTTTGGTCTTCACTGTTCCAAAGAGTATGGGTAAGTTCGGTGGAGAAACAGACAACTGGATGTGGCCACGACAGACAAGTGACTTCTCTGTTTTCCGTATCTATGCCGATCCTAAGACCAACGGACCAGCTGCTTACTCAAAGGACAACGTTCCTTATCAGCCAGCTAACTGGGCTCCTGTAAGTCTTGAGGGCTATAAGGATAAAGACTTTGCTATGACAATTGGCTATCCTGGCTCTACTAATCGTTACTTGTCTTCATTCGGTATACAGCAGCGTCGAGACATTGAAAACACTGTTCGTGTACAAGCTCGCGATATCAAGCTTGCTATCATGAAGAAGTACATGGATAAGAATGGAAAGACTCGTCTCCAATATGAGAATAAGTACGTTACTTCTGCTAACTACTGGAAGAACTCTATTGGTATGAATAAATGTATCGATTCCATCGGTTTGATTCGTCAGAAGGCTGAATATGAGGCTAAGATACAGAGATGGTTGGACGAGAAGACCGTGAAGGATCCAACTGTAAACGTTGATCTTAAGAAGTTGGAAAACCTTTATAAGGAGAGTGCTGAGCCTGCTTTGGTTCAAGCTTACTGGAACGAGTCATTCTGGAAGGTGTCTGAATTGATTCAGAGAGCCTTTGATATTACCCGTGGTGCTATCGAGCCACAGGGGCCAAAGGATGATGAATCAGCGCAGTATATGCAGTTTAAGGACAATAGCAGCGAATGGAACTTAGCACTTGATAAGGAAATGACAGCTGCCATGTTGAAGAACTATGCTGAACATGTACCTGCAGCATATCGCCCAGAAGTGTTTAATGTTATCAAAACAAAGTTCGGTAACAATTATAAGAAGTACACTGACTGGCTCTATGCAAACAGTAAACTACTCGTTAAGGACCACAAGTTCTATAATGATGAGAAGACTCTCAATGACCCAGGTATACAGCTTGGAATAGAACTCGTGATGCTCTATCAGCAGGTTATGAGCAACTATGTTAGTAAGATAGAAGCTATCGAGCAGGAAGAGAAGAAACTTTGCGAGGCAAAGGTACAGATGGAGATGGATATGCCACATTATAGTGATGCTAACTTCACGATGCGTATGTCTTATGGTCAGGTAGGTGGCTATATGATTGGTGGCTTTGATAGCAACTACTACACCACAGCTGAGAGTATTGTTGAGAAGATGAAGAAGGGTAAGAAACTTGAAGATTACAAGGTTGAGCCTATCATGATGGAACTTATGAGTGCTAAGGACTTTGGTCGTTACGCTGATAAGACAACTGGTAAGATGCAACTTTGCTTCCTTACTAACAATGATATCACTGGTGGTAACTCTGGTTCTCCAATGTTCGATGGTAAGGGTCGCCTTATTGGTCTTGCTTTCGACGGAAACTGGGATAGTCTTTCAAGCGATATCAACTTCGATCGTAAGCTTGCACGTTGTATTGGTGTTGACATCCGTTTCGTCCTCTACTTGATGGATAAGTGGGGTCACGCTGACCGCCTCTTGAAGGAAATTAACCCACAGTAAGGGTTACTCTTAATATATTAAAAGAGGTATGTTCAAGAATGAACGTACCTCTTTTATTTTGTGAAGTTGTATCTATAAGTGTATTTATTGACTTTTACAATAAGCATCTAATATCTTTTTTAGATAATAGATAAAAAGATAATCATTAATATTATTAGTAACAAAACATAACAGAATAGTCCCAGTTTATATTCTTTCTTTGTCAGTAATGCCTCTTGTTCTTTCATCTTTCGTTCGGGAAATAGCAGAAACATTAAGAGGTATAAAGGAATAGCAACAATCGCACCTATTAGGTAATCCTCTGATTTTGAGCCTGTATGCCAAAAATTTAATACACTCTGCATATTTAATAAAACAATTATTATAAAGAAACAAAGTGTAAACAGTGCGAGAAGGTTTGTCAAGGTAGCAAAATAAGGAATGCTTCTGTTAGCCCCTCTCATATTAAAACGGTATAAACTGGCTATGATTTTATACATAGTTATTACTGGAAAAGGTGTAATATAATACTAACAACAGTCGTCTTTTCCCCTTTTTAACCATCGTGTTGAGGCTCCGCACTACTCGTGTTGATGCTCCGCACCAATGGTGCGGAGGCTTAACACCACTCATGAAGATAGCAATGCGCTATGTAAAATAGCATGAATGTATAGGCGATTAGCAAAAGCCTCTCCAATGCTATACGCTAAGTCTCCCTCCCCTTTGGGGAGGGTCGGGGAGGGGTCTTTTACTTCTTTGGTCTGCGTCTTGCCCAACCTTCCTCAGAGAAGTCTGGTTCATCGCCCTTCAACTTAGCTGGGTTACCCTTCATAAGTTCCTTCCAATCGTCCTTCTTGAACTTATGCTGTCCGCCAAAAGGATTATCATCATACTGGCGACGACTACGACCCTTGCGCTCACGAGACTCCTGACGCCCCTCGCCACGGCTGCCGTAACCACCACGTCCACCTGCAGAGCGACCATTGCCACCAGCTGATCGGCCATTAGACGAACGACCGTGACCACCTTCTTCGGCATCGTTACAACGTACCTTACGACCTTTGTAGGTTGCACCGTCCAATGACTGCATCACCTTCTGAGCGTCCTGCTCTGGCACTTCGATGTAGCTCTGCTTAGCAAGGAGGTCGATATGTCCTACCGCCTGCTTGCCATGCACGTTCTTATTGATGAACTGCATCACCTCACCCGGATAGAAACCATCTGCCTTACCGAGATTGATAAAGAGTCGCTTATAACCACTCTCCGCCTTACGTGGACCACGGCTGCGGCTTCCTCTGCCTTCACCTCTTGCGCCACGGCTATCTTCACGTGCACTACGTGACGATGGCTTCTCAATCTCCTGAGCATTCTTATAATACTCAAGGAAACGACCGAAGGTTGCAGTTACAATCTTCTTGATGACAACCTCCTTATCGATATACTCGAATTGGCGGTTGATATCCTTCATGTAAGGTGCAATCTGGTCTTCATCAACGTCTGTCTTCAGAATGTCATCCATTGTCTTAAACAGCTGCTTCTTGCAGATTTCCTCTGGTGAAGGCAGTGTTCCGTCAACAAACTCTTTACTGATTTCGCGTTCAATATTACGTACCTTATACTTCTCACGTGAGTGAATAATCGAGATAGAAGTACCCTTCTTGCCTGCGCGACCCGTACGGCCAGAGCGGTGGGTATAGTTCTCGATATCATCAGGGAGACCATAGTTGATAACGTGTGTCAAGTCATTCACATCCAATCCACGTGCTGCAACGTCTGTTGCCACGAGAATCTGTGTGAGATGTGAGCGGAACTTCTGCATCGTAAGGTCACGCTGCTGCTGCGAGAGGTCGCCATGCAACGCCTCGGCATTGTATCCGTCCTTAATCAATTTATCGGCAATCTCCTGTGTCTCAACCTTTGTACGGCAGAACACAATCGCATAAATCTTTGGATAGAAGTCAACCAATCGCTTCAATGCAAGGTACTTGTCGCGTGCGTTTACCATATAATAGATATGGTTTACACTCTCAGCACCCTCGTTACGGCTACCCACTACAATCTCTTTATAGTCATGTAGATAACCCTTTGCAACACGCTCTACCTCACGACTCATCGTAGCCGAGAACAACAATGTGTTACGATCTTCAGGTACACCGGTCAAAATCTCTGTGATACTCTCTTGGAAACCCATGTTCAGCATCTCGTCAGCCTCGTCCAAAACAACGTTTCTTACCTTGTCAAGGCGAGCCTTACCACGGTGCATAAGGTCGATCAGACGACCCGGTGTAGCTACGATAATCTGTACACCATGGCGCAATTGGCGAATCTGTGTGTCGATAGACGCACCGCCATAAACAGCTGCGATGTGTAGATGAGGGATATACTTACTAAATTCCTTCAAGTCATCGGCAATCTGCAAACAAAGCTCACGCGTAGGACTCAGCACAATAGCCTGAGTCTCCTTGCTGCTTGTATCAATACGTTGCAGCAAAGGCAAACCGAATGCAGCCGTCTTACCCGTACCAGTCTGTGCCAGTGCGATGACGTCGTTACGATTACCAAGTAAATAAGGGATTACTTCTTCCTGTACAGGCATTGGATTCTCAAATCCAAGCTCACTAATGGCACGACGAATCTCTTCGCTCACACCTAACTCTTCAAATGTCTTCAAATTCGTTTGTTTATAATTTATTATCCTATATAAAAGGTAAGCTCACCACCAAACGAACCCACTAAAAAGACACTTGCCTGCGACGGGCTTCAACCAGCCAGTACGCAAACTCTCAGGTGGTATGTTACCTTTAATTGTTTGCAAAGGTACGTTAAGAAGTTGAAATGAGCAAATAAAACTCTTTATAAATCAACGGAATGGAAGAAAAAGAAGGATATAGGGTAGAGGAGGCGATGAGAATTCTAAAAAAAAGTTGATAGATTTAAGTATTTTATCATAAGCTATTAAAAAAATACTACGAAAACACTTGTACTGTTATAAAGTCTAAAAGTGTCATCGAATATTCGTGAATTACATTTTTTTTATGTGTTTTTTTTGTAACTTTGCATTGTCAAATAGAAAAATAGTCGTTATTAAAGTTAATTATTTGAGTTAGTACAAGGACACAAAACTTACGTGAGTAAGTTTGATGTTAAACGAAAGGCTTCGCAGTGATGCGAAGCCTTTCTTCTTTTTGTAGGATGTGAAGTTGTAGCCCAACCGAGCCTCACCCCCAACCCCTCTCCGAAAGGAGAGGGGAGTGATTACCACTGTAGGGTGAATATTCTTAGTAGGCTATTACTATTCAAAGGAAGCCGTCACCACCCAATAACTAACACTCACCACCCAGCCTCACCCCCAACCCCTCTCCGAAAGGAGAGGGGAGTGATTACCAGTGTAGGGTGAATATTCTTAGTAAGCTATTACTATTCAAAGGAATCCATCACCACCCAATATCAAACACCTATCACCCAATAACTAACACTCCATGTAGATGGGTAAAGAAGGCTTTTTGGGGTGTTGAAAAGGTATTAAAATACGGCTATCAGTGAAGAATCTATTATCATTTTGGCGGCTGGAGGATGATTTATATAAGTATAGTGAATTTGATAATATTTGACGATAATTGCTTTGCAGTTTTATCATTTTACGTTACCTTTGCAGGAAACATAAGATAAAAACGTAATATCTATTAAATAATGAAGCATAAAATCGGAAACATTT
>ERZ772906.885-NODE-885-length-17117-cov-29.125835_pt1 | contig 17117 bp, 12 predicted proteins | sample MGYA00511338_ERZ772906 | MGnify/ENA primary metagenome ERZ772906 (study PRJEB29015, sample SAMEA2738076) | human oral metagenome | biome: human oral; feature: human-associated habitat; material: saliva | place: China | collected 2212 ... | reverse complement strand
CACGCTTCTACTATAAGAAGAAGTGGAACAAGGGCTGGATTAACGTGGTCAATCCGTTTCGTGCCTCAATGGTACTTGGAACACCAGGTTCGGGTAAGTCCTACGCTATCGTGAACAACTACATCAAGCAGCAGATTGAGAAAGGCTTTGCCATGTATATCTACGACTATAAATTCCCCGACCTTTCAGAGATAGCTTATAATCACCTGCTTCATCACTTAGATGCCTACAAGGTAAAGCCACAGTTCTATGTAATCAACTTCGATGATCCGAGAAAGTCACATCGCTGCAATCCCATCAATCCAGCCTTTATGACGGATATATCAGATGCTTACGAGAGTGCCTACACGATTATGCTCAACCTGAACCGCTCGTGGATACAGAAGCAGGGGGATTTCTTCGTGGAGTCACCCATCATCTTGTTGGCAGCCATTATATGGTTTCTGAAAATCTATGAGAACGGAAAGTATTGTACTTTTCCTCATGCCATCGAGTTCCTTAACCGTCCCTACGCACAGATATTCCCGATACTCACCTCCTACGATGAACTTGCCAACTACCTTTCCCCTTTTATGGACGCATGGGAGGGCGGAGCGCAGGACCAGTTGCAGGGACAGATAGCCAGTGCCAAAATACCACTGTCTCGTATGATAAGCCCTGCTCTCTATTGGGTGATGACGGGCGATGATTTCTCACTTGACATCAATAACCCTAATGAGCCAAAAGTCCTTGTCGTTGGTAATAATCCCGACCGCCAGAATATCTATTCGGCTGCACTCGGACTTTACAATAGCCGTATCGTGAAGCTCATCAATAAGAAGAAGCAGCTCAAATCGTCTGTGATAATCGACGAGTTGCCAACTATCTATTTCCGTGGCTTGGATAACCTCATTGCCACTGCCCGAAGCAACAAGGTAGCGGTGTGTTTGGGCTTTCAGGACTTCTCGCAGCTTACCCGTGACTATGGGGATAAGGAAAGCAAAGTGATACAGAACACTGTAGGTAACGTGTTCTCCGGGCAAGTAGTGGGAGAAACCGCCAAGACCCTTTCTGAACGCTTTGGCAAAGTTCTCCAACAGCGCCAGTCTATGACCATTAATCGTAATGACAAATCGACATCTATCTCCACACAGATGGACAGTCTCATCCCTGCTTCCAAAATCAGCAACCTTACACAGGGTATGTTTGTGGGTGCTGTTTCCGATAACTTTGACGAACGTATTGACCAAAAGATTTTCCATGCAGAGATAATAGTTGATAGTGCAAAGGTTTCTGCAGAAATGAAAGCCTACCAGCCCATCCCCATAATCGCAAACTTCATAAATGAAGATGGCTCCGACAATCTCAAAGAGACTATCGAAGCCAACTATAAGTGTGTTAAGCAACAAGTTCTATCTATAGTTGATGCAGAGATTGAACGTATCAAAAGTACCCCTAGTCTATCTGGCTTGTTTAAAGAATGAAATCCTTAGAAACTCATTAAATACAATTGCTATGGAATTGATTTAGAATAATTGATTATACGAAAAGTGTTCTAAGTATTCAAACATATGGTTAGCCATCTTAAAATGTTCCCTTATTCTTCCTTCATTTTCTTGATTACTTCTTGTTACATCAGAGTACCCAAAATCTTTTTGCTCAGAGATAAAAGGGTATATAACCATCTTTTTTTTTGCTATAGTAGATAGTATACCATCAGCAGTGTCTTCTTCTTTGAAATCATATGATAGAATTCTCTCATATAGAGAAGAGTAGATTACAATGAATTGTGTACACCAAAACCAATCTACTTCGTAAAGGTGGAAACCTCTTTTAACAGCTCTTCCAAACCCTCCGATACCTCCAGAAAGTATATCGGCTCCCAGCTGAAATGCCAACTGCATCTCAGCCATTAATAGTTTGGGAGAATAATTCTTCGTAAAATAATGATCATCCTCACATAGAACTACAAATTGTTCACCCATTTCTGATGCCATTCTGACAATTCTTACAATACTTTGCCATAGCCCCAGACGGCTATTACTATTGCGACTTGCATTGACAAAATGTAGTTCAAACTCACTACGTTTATTAAACTCAGAAAGAATGTGTTCTTTTCTATCTTTTCGCTCAGGAAGATTGATTGCATACATAGGCATATACATATCTACACAAGGACATACTTTAGTTATGAGCATTTCCATCTTCTCACCCCAAACTTTCCAATTCAAGCGTTTTTCATATTCTTTCCGCGCATTGCAAGATAGTTCTTTCATTTTTTTAGAACTGATAATCTCTTGTATCTTTTCTGCCCACACATCTGGTTCTGTTTTGCTATCAAACAAATATCCAGTGATGCCATCTTTAACAACATGATTAATACCGCAAACATTGTTAGTTAACACTACTATACCATTAGCAGCAGCTTCACAATAAACAATTCCATAACAATCAAATACAGTTGGAGCTAACAGAATATCAGCATCTTCCAAGATTGAATTATAGCGATCGCGATCATCTTCTTGTCCCTTGTCCAATGTAGGATATATCTTTATTTCAGGGTCATCTATAGTATAATCTGGAATAGAGCCTATTATTGTCAACTTACAATTTAGATGCTTTTGCTTCAACTTATTATAAACATCCAACACTTTGTCACCACCCTTCATGTTCCAGTTTGTTCCCACAAAAAGTAAGTTACAACATTTAGTATCTTTTTTCTGTATATAAGGTATCTTCTCTGGGATATTAGCTCCGAATTCAATTACTTCAACATCGCTAGCATTTTTACCATAATGCTCCATGGCACTTTTCTTTGCCCAAGGAGTAGGATAGCAAATCTTAGTAGCTCTTGCTATGGCAAGACGTTCCAGCTCGTCGTATTGACGGATAATACATTCATCTGTTATGCCTAAATAGTCCTTGAATAGATGAAAGGTTGTGTCACCAATATATATAATAGGAATTTCCGCTACTAGATATGCAAGATAAAAGTAGTCTCTGCAAATGACCGCATCATAATAGGCTGATTGTAGTTCAATAGAAATCAAGGCTCCAAACTCTTTCGCATATTCTTCCGCATTGAAATGACTCTCAACTTTATGCAAATCACTATGGTAGGCTTTCATTTTAGCATACAAATTGCCACCAATCCATTTTACGTGATGCCTCTTGGATAACTCCTGATACATATAATAAAGTGTACCAGACCAACTATGAATATCTATGGGATTTAAAGAAGAAAGGAAAGCTATATTCATTTTATTTTTTATAGAATGGTTTATTACATATCATGCATTATCTTGCTCCTAAAGAATTTATCAAATATACTTTGATTTGATATTCTTATTTTAGCCACTGAAGGAATCTTCCATAAGATTATATCATTGAATTCCTTTGGAGTGTCAAATTTCAAAGCAATAGCATAGGTTCTATTAATTGGATTAGCATATTTAGCTATATTATTTACTTTACCATAAAAACAAATGCCATCTATGTCTGCTTCTATCGGCATACCAATTTTTATTTTTTTTCTTAGATTATTCGAAACAAAGGCATTTGATATAATTACTTGTTGAATGGAATCTGCCAAAACAAAAAGAATAGTATTTTTTTCTATATAGTTACCTTTACTAAAACTATTGCAAGGATAAGTTATACCTGTTGTAGGCGATACTATACAGACTGTATCAAGTTCATCTTCTTTGCTTGTTAATAACCATACTAATGTGTCTCCCTTATATACATGATGCCTTTTAAGATTGATTTTTAAAATTTGTCCAGAACAATTTGTCTTTATACCAATTATTTTTGTTACATTTTTTACATTAATCGGAACTTTTTCAATATCAGGATAGTTGATAAAAGAACTTACTAGTATTATGGTGATGAAAAAAAAGAATATAATAAAAATACCGAAACGCAAGATTGCAGGTGGTATTTTTCCCATCAATTCTTGCACTTCCTCGTTACGTAATTCTATATTTGTATTATTGCGTTTTGTAGTCATTACTTTCCTAATTCAAGTTGATTCTTAACCAAATCATAATAATATGCCTTATTCTTTATAAGCTTTTCATGAGTACCAATTTCTACAATTTGTCCTTGTTTCATCACAACTATTTGATCTGCATCTTTGACAGTGCTTAATCGATGTGCTGCAATGACTACGGTTTTACCAATATAGAACCCATGCAAATTATCCATTATTTGATGTTCATTAGTTGCATCTAAGGAATTTGTTGCTTCATCAAAGAAGATATATTCAGGATTCTTATATATAGCCCTGGCAATCAATAGACGCTGGCGTTGTCCCTGACTAAGTCCAGAGCCTTCCATTCCAATTATTGTATTATAACTTAATGGTAGAGCAGAGATGAAATCATCTGCATTAGCCATTATTGATGCATGATATAAACGCTCAACATCAATGTTTTCAGTATTAAGTGCTATATTATTTGCTATTGTATCTGAAAAAATGAAACTGTCTTGCATCACACTACCAGTTTTGCTCCTCCATAAATGTGGGTTGATGGTATTCAAATGGATATTTCCAATCTTAATAACACCCCTATTGGGCTCATAAAATCCTTGCAGAAGTTTAATAAGCGTTGTTTTTCCACTTCCACTTTCTCCTACAATGGCTGTCACTTTGTGTGCAGGAATCATAAGATTAATATTATATAGAGCATAATTTCGTTCTGCACCATCATAACTGAACTGCACATTTTCTATACTAATGCTTTTATCTTTTGGAAGAACTGATATTTTATTCACTAAATTGAATTCTTCATCATCTTGTGAATGTATCTCATTTAATCTTTCCAAGCTAATTTTAGCATCTTGAAGAGCCTGCATAAATCCTATAAATTCGCCTATGGGAGCAGAAACCTGCCCTATGATATAAGTAAGAGACATCATCATACCAAGTGACATTTGCCCTCTAACTACTGCTTGTGCAGCAATAAATGATATAAGGATATTCGTAGATTGCGTAAAGAATACTGTTCCTGCCTGCTGTACCTGACCTATCGTTAGACTGCGAACACTAATCTTAAATAAATTAACTTGTATATGTTCCCACTCCCACCTTTTCTGTTTCTCACAATTATTGAGTTTAATATCTTGCATTCCTTGGATTAATTGGATTATCTTATTTTGTTCAGTTGAAGCCTGATTGAAACGCTTATAGTCAAGTTCGCGTCTATACTTCATAAAATACGAAATCCATAAAACATACAAGGTATTACCAATAAGAAAAATAGTCAGGATTCTAGTATTATAATATGCTAAAATCCCTCCAAAGATAATAAAGTTGGTAATGGAAAATATGATATTCAAAGAATTCCCCATCAGGAAGCTTTTAATACGCCCATGATCCCCAATACGTTGCATAATATCACCTGTTCGTTTGGTATCAAAAAAGTGTAGTGGCATATTCATTAATTTGATAAGAAAATCAGAAATTAATGAAATATCAATTCGTGAATTAATATGCAGAAGTATCCAACTACGGAGATATCCAACGCTTAATTGAGCAAGAAATAATATAAGTTGAGCAATCAGTATTAATGTTATTAAACTGAGATTTTTTTCTCCAATACCAACATCTACCATCGCTTGAGTTAGAAAAGGGAGAATCAATTGCAGCAGACTTCCCACAACTATACCTACAAGTAATTGCAAAAACTGACCCTTAAAAGGTAAAAGGTATTTAAGAAAAAAGCCCAAGCTATGCTTTTTAGCATCAATTTCTTCCTCGCGGGCACCAAATTCAACACCAGGTTCAAGTAATAAAGCTGTTCCTTTTTCGATACTATTAGATTTCGTACTTAGCCAACACCTTAAAAACTCTTCTTTTGTGTAACATAATCGTTGTGAAGCAGGATCAGAAATGTATATTTTATAGTTTCCATCCTGTTTCTTCTCTATTTTATAACAAACAACAAAATGATTCTGATTCCAATGTAATATACAAGGTAATAGAGCCTCCTTTGCAAATTGCTCAAATGAAATTCGAACACCAATCGTGCGAAAACCAATAAATTCTGCGGCATCACTAATACCTAACATTGAAACACCAGTTCTAGTAATATAACTATGTTGGCGCAGCATTTCTGCAGAGTACTCCTTGCCATAATACTTTGCAATCATCCTAAGGCAAGTCGGACCACAATCTGCAACATCATGTTGAATAAAATGAGGAAACTTTTTAATATCCATATTCATCTTGCAACTTTAATATAAAGACTCCTGTATATAGCAATATAATTCCTTTTTATTCATACAGCAAACTTTCACAAACTCTTTTCTTAGCTCAACAGCTGTATCTTCATCAAAATATCGAGAGTTTTCATTCCTAGGATGATATAGATGATATGCCTTGCCATATTCTGTCCTTTTTACAGAATGTTCCATTATCTCAACACGTCTCAATCGTTCTGCATCTTCTGGTCCCCAACCAATAAAATGCTTATTTTCTCCCCCAAGTGACAAGTATTTTTGGCGATTTACAAAAAATGCGCCACCACAAAATGGTCTTTTTAAGACAGGGCTTAACTCTTTCAAATTAACACAGGTAAAGTCTTCTGTCTTTATAAACTTTTCTGTATCTTCATCAGAGAGCATTATGCATTCTCTATTATATGGATAGGCGAGAGTACAACCATTCATAATATTTTGAATAGCTTCTTCTATCTGTTTATATTTTGTCACTATATCTGTATCCCAAACTGAAACCACCTCTGTTTTTGCTTGTTTTAAAAGGGTGTTAATGTAATGAGTACGATGAAAAATAGGGTTATGATCTTCCACAAAGTGATAACTAACATTCCCCGTAAAATCCGCTTTGTCAACTTTAGAAATCGCATCTGCTTCTAACAAGAATATTTTAGCTTTAAGAGGAGCAAGCCAATGAAGGATAAAGGATAAATTCCTTTGTCGTTCTGGACAATCTATGCGAAAGGGTATAATAAAAGTACAATAACTTAATTCATCCATAATTATAATTGTAAGTTGTAAATCTTCAGCATGGTCTGTAGAATATCTATCTCTTCTCGGCTCTTAGTGCGAATACCTACCATGTTTATTCCAAATGCAGTCACTTGTTTACAAACTTGCTCCACCTTCGTTGGATAGAATCCAGCGATTTTAAGTTCATTCAACAACCACTGTAAAGAAGCCATTCCTGGCTCTATTAAGAATGCTTCCTTCCTCATTAAATCAATAACTTCAGATACCCAATCTATGTAGTATACTAAATACTCTTGCAACTGCCATTTTCTATGGGCATCACTTCGCTCTTCCAATGATTTTATTCTCCACCAGAGATAGCATCCTATTCCTGTTAATCCAATATTGTCTATATCAAGGATAGGCTGACTATTAATTAATCGAATCACCTCTCTATCTAGATAATGAATAAAATCTTTTGAGAGATAATTTCCAGCTTTCCATTGACTATTTAAAAGCTTTTCCATTGCATTTCTCATACAGTCACGTGTATATCTCTTTCTGTACAGTTGTTGCAATTGTTGTGAACACTGTTTTCTTAATTTACTATTGGACAGCAGCAATTCCATCCTCTTTGCTAGTTGATTAATAAACTCGTCTGGTTCGAAGTTTTCCTCGTTTATATGTATTAAGCATTCAGGAGTAAAGTCCATCATCTCTCTAAGTCCAGTAGAGTCGGTTGCTATGAAAGGTAAGCCATGGGCCATCATCTCAATTGCAGAATAACTACATTGCTCATTAAATGACGGTAATATACCTATTGTTGCATGATTGTAAAAACGTTCTACTTGCAATTTGTCAATTTTACCTGTAAATGTAACCTTATTCCATATCCCATCACAAAGAGGCATATATCGGCTAAAATCACCATCCCCTACTAATATCAATTTAGCATTGTCAAGATGAGTTAATATGATTTTGAAAGCTTTAATAAGGTATTCTATTCCTTTTACCTTATCCAATCTACCTACAAACAAAATTTCTTTTATTGTACCTTCTACATCGCCAACATTAGGAGGAATAGATGGAACTTCTTTAATACCGTTATGTATAAGGTGTACTTTTTCTTTAGTTATATTATATTCCGACAAGATTAAATCATAGGTAAACTTAGATAGAACAATTACTTTATCTGATAGGGCAAGTAAATGCTTGCAATCCTCATATTCACTTTGAACAATCTGTTCTGTTTCATTTTCAGCATCTTTATTAATGATCTTTCTAAAGCGAGAAAGATTACCATTTAAAATGAAGCACCACCTTAAATAATGTATCGTATAAAATACACGGCAATGCTTGTAATTTGCCTTTAACAAACTAATCAATTCCAGATGATGACAATAATTAAAATGATAAACCACTTCTTCATCAGATTTTACGTATAAACTGAGTATGTAGAGGATATATCGGTAATAAGCTGATAGATAATTATTCCCTTTATGAGAAGGAATATTGTAGTGTAATAAACCATATTTATCTGTACTTACAGTGAACTCTTTTATATCAGTGTTAATATCTATAAAGCTCAGTTCATACAGAAGTTTAGTATTCTGCAAGCATTCTGTCAGCTGCTCTGTATATGTACCAATACCATATACAGAGGCAATGCTTCTATTATTTATTAGAAAATACTTTGCCATAGGATTCTTCCATTAAAAAAAAAGCACTACCATTGTCAATACCAACATTCCTACATAAGTAATCTGATACCTCCCATTTGGGCTTCTGAATATTACTTATGAGTTGATATTTTTTTGTATTATCTATATTTTTCTTCTTAATATTTTCTTTAAGCTCTTGTACAAAATCGTCTTCTATAGACTCACAAACTTGTTCTAAGGATTGCCGTTGCTCAATATAATATAGGAGTCCTAAAGCACCATTCTTCAAGGAATAGTTGTCTATTCTTCTAGGATCAACAGTCATAATCCTCTTATCAATATCAAATAACAACTCATTTAGATTATCTTGGAACATCCCCGCTTTATATAACAGGGTATATCCAAGTCCTATTCCTGCAAGTCCATTTTCTAAGAATATATCTGCATCATTATAATTTTCGGATGTACACTGCAATATATCACAAGCATAATCACTTAAAGTACGATTATCATATATTAAACCATAACAATATAATGCAAGAATTATCCCCATCCTCCCATGAAATAGTCCATTATCGGTCATCTGGGCAGATTGTAGGGCTAAATAATTAATAAGACCAGCTGGAATTTTTCTTAACATTTTTTTTACTATTTAAAGACGTTGCATAAGTTCGGTCTATTTATTACTTTTTCATAATTAGATGGAGGAGGACATAAGTACTGATAGACACAGTCTTTACAAGGCTCTGATGAGCGTACGCGTCGCCACGCAGTATTCTTTGATAATTCATTGTTAATGACATCTAGTATTTCATTTTCCCCTAACACGCCAATAGTTTCCTCGTTTATATTTGCCTTAATTTCTCCATTGGGAAAAATATACAAACTTCCAAAATTATTTGCATTCAGTTTCTGATTCCTAAATATCTCTCGCATAGAAATTACACTCGTAACTATATCTTCTTGAGAAAGATACACGTTCTCCTCAAAGAACTTGATATTATGCCCATTATAGAAAGGGTGTACTTTGTAGTCTTTAATACCGAATTCTGTTAAAACTGCATTTATATCTTCGTATTGTTCGGTATCTTCAATTATAACGTGAAACTTCACTTCTTTCCCTTTACTAAGAAGTATGCAGTTCCTTAGCTTATTATAATTTATTGGAGTATTAATAATAAGATGAACAGTATGCTTATCGATATATGAATTACTTTCATAATTCAGATAATTTACATAAAAATTAAATATCTTAGTATTCTCTCCAGAAGGAAGATCGAAGAAGCTCAGATGTTTGTACTGATAGATATTTCCACCAGTTATATTTATTGTACGTAAAGAGAAATAGCTAATCTGTCGCAAAAGATTTTCTAGAGTATCTTCGGCTAACTCTTCTGAAAATTTATTTCTGCTACAACAGAAAAATTGCTTGCTGTAGCTTAGACATTGCAAACAATCTTGTTGACAAGAATTATTTAAAACAAGATTCACATCCAATAGATATTTGCTTATATCTTTTGCCATGAATAAGTATAAGTTTTCCTTATCTTTTAATTTTTCCATATCAAAATTTAAAGACAGAATTGGAAGTAAAATCACGGGTTTAATAGGATGTGTCTCTTTGTCCAGAATACTACCCATCTTTGCTAAAATTACTTTATCGATAAAGTTCTTAACAACAGGGTCATTTAGTTCTGTTTGATCCAATTCAATTGACCCAATATTTTCATCTTTGTAAATTGACTCTATAAGATGAATTACTTTTAATGATTTCACAAAAAAATTAATATTTGTATGTGTATCATATAAAAGCATTTGATTTTCCTTAATGCTCACGTAAATATGTGATTCAAGATAAAACCAATATTTTTTTAAACCAAAGTCTTTGTTCATCTGTTTTTAAATTTATATTTTCCTTAAATATTAATATTATTTACCCCTCTCAATCAGTTAACAAAATCATTATTTCATGTCCTTTCTATTCTATAATATTTTAAATCGTATAGTCCCAACTATGTTAAGAGGTCTCAATTGCGAAATAGATGAATATATATCAAGACCACTATAGTTAACCCTTGTGTACTGATGCTGATTGAAAAGATTATTAGCTTGCAAGTCTAATTCAACATGCTTCAATTTGTATTTAAACAACATATCTCCAAACCATGTGTGTCTGTTCTTTTCGGTCAAATTGTTATAATTACCTTCTATTGTAGTACTAAACGTAAATTGCTTAGTAACAAAGATATTGAACTTAATACGCTGAGTTGCTGTTCGAACAGTCTGTGAAGAATTATCATTAATAGCATCTATAGATGACACATTCCATGCATATCCGCTGGTAATGACAATATTAAGCCATGTAAGAGGAGTGATAGTGCCACCGCCTCCAATACTGATTGTTCGAGAATGGAAAGGATAAAGATTCTGAGCAATGAGGCGCTCACTCTTACTATAACTATAGCCACCAAAAGCACGAATGGTTGATTGTAACCAATCAAAACCTTTGCTGCCATCAAAGCCGAAAGCATAATTATCTGTATATGTTTTTTTATCAATGGCATGTACAACACTGGTTGCACCTCGATATTCATAACCATAAATTTGATTGTCACGAGTGTGTCCATAGTTACCATTTATACGGAAAAAGGTTGCTGTAAGAGCACTGCGATATCCAACTGATGCACTCGTTATGAAGCAACTTGTTTCTGACAAATGTTCAACATACGACCGCTGAAATGTTCGGTAGTTGTTCATTATATAGCCACTATAGATACTTCCAGGATCTCCGACATTCTTATAGTATGTTGCATTAATGTTACCACTCCAATCACGCCACTCATAGTTTGCAGTAAACGATGGTGTTACAAGCAAGCGGGTATATTTATTCTTGTTTTTAGTGATGCGGTCATCAAGAGTTTGTGTGTATAAGTTTAGAGGGCAGGTAAGGGAGAGACGCCAACCTGCCTGCTCGAATTTGTATTGTTGATTTAGCGATAATTCATAAATGTTGTACCATAAATCATTCAATACCGACTGTGATGTGTGATTTTGACTACCATTTGCCGTCAAATTAGTAAAACCACTTAAATCTGTCTTTATGCCATGCAAATTGGCATTAGCTAAAACCCCATAGTCTATAGAGAACAATCCTAAATGAAAGGTAAAGTTAGTGTGGAAGTCACCCGCTATGTTGCTTGACTTCAATTCTTGATTATAATGGACTGATGTTTGTGGTAAAAGAGAATCCACATTAACTATCAATGTGTTAGGGCGCTGAGCATAACCAACAGAGAAATGCAAATCAAGTGTACGTTTACCATAATTCTGGATGATATTCATAGTATTACTTACTGTTAGCGAAGGACGATGGAAATGTTGATAAACTCGATTGTCTCCATAGTTGATGGGGACAGCTCCTGTTAGATTAGAGGTGAGTTGGCTTTGTACGTTATCATTATTCCATTCTCCATCTAACTTCAGTACATTGGCTATAAAACCATTTTTACCATTGCGATTGTATCTTAAGTTTGTACTAAGATTATTCATGTGTGTCACAAGTATAAGCGACTCGCTGCTTAATAGTCGTTGATTAGAACTATAAAATAAGTTAGCTTCTGAGACACCTTCTTGACGTATAGATGCATGGAGATATGACATATTCAAAGTTATTTCAGATTGTTTGCCTATTTTCTCCAAGTGGTTCATTGATATAATGTGTGACTGATTGTCAAAAGTTCGTTTCTGTGGTAATCCACTGCCAGATGGCGTAACAACCCCCAGTGGAGCGAAAGCAACAAGCCCCACATCATTGATACCAGAATAATGTGAAGTTAATTCTTGGGAAACATCATCACCTGTATTGTTTCCTTTATAGAGTGTTATATTCTGCCTGCGTTTTGCAAAGTACATACCTACAACCTCTGCCGTCCATAATGGATTTCTGCCAATAGGATTTTGTCCATCAGATAGGGAACGCATTCCAAAGCCCCATCCACCAGACTGTTGCCCCCCACCACCGAGCATTGTATTTACCGCCACAGTACCTTTAGCAGCATTTTTTAATTTCAGATTTATAGCAACATCATCGCTTGGTGTTCGTCCCTGTAGAGCTTTCACTGGTTGATGATTCTCAAGTACTTGAACCGAACCAACATCTTGTGCATTGATATTTCCTGTTGCAAGACCATAGCGACCTTGCAACAAATCCATGTCTTCAACATAAAACTTTGAGATACTTTTCCCATTGAATTTTATACTACCATTATCTGATACTTCTATACCAGGCATACGCTTTAAAACATCGCCTATTGTGCGATCGCCTTGCTGTTGATATGCACCAACAGAATAGTTAAGAGTATCACCGTTTTGTCGTATCTTCTTAGCATGAACTTCAACTTCCTTAAGTTGTAGTACCTTTTCGTTGACTCGAAAGTTTAATCGTTGTGAACGGTTAGCAACAATTTTAACTTGCTGCCCTATAGACATACCAGCTGCGGTAATTGTTAAGCTATCGGATTGTGAATTTACCTCCAAACGATAGTCACCCTTACTGTCTGTCTCAGCAAATGCCAGTACGCTACTATTCCCTTTTGACGTTACAGTAACAATGACATCTCCAGACTTACCCTGTGCGTCTAACACACTGCCTTCAATGACAGTTTGAGCTTGTATCTTCAAGCAAAAGATAATCAGTAGACTGAATATGGTTGTAGTTTTCATCTATTCTTTCTCTAATGGCTCGTAAGGGTGTGGCTTTGATTTTAATTGCCCCGTTTGATAGTCGCGAGCTCCAGCCGTTTTAAGGTGATCTCGATTTGCGGCTACTTGTAATTTATAAATATGTTCACGTGTATCCTTAACAAATCCTTTATAATCGCTTTTAACAATTGGGAAATTACCAGATTTTATCTCAACAGCTTCCCATGTATAGAGATGGTCTTTGTCATATAGTTTTAAAATTAGTCCTGGCAATCCTCCAAATATCCATGGACCTAGTCGTGTAGGAATTTTAGAAGTAAACCATGCTTCAAAAGTCCGGCCTCTCCAATGGCAAGTTGCTTTTTGACAATCATACCCCAGTATTGATAGCTGCTCATCAGAAAGCGTCCAATGTTGTTGGTACATCGGCTCAGTATAGAAAGCATTATAACGCTCCATGGCCCATGGCATCTTAGCATAGCAAGTATATATGTTGTTAGCCGAGTAAATATCTGTAAATTGATACTCACTCCAATATTGACTGTTTTTTCCACCAGAAAAGAATATTCTTGGTATGCTAACAGCATTTGGGTTTCGCTTAATAAAATCATCATGTAAGGAATCGTTTAGTTCTAAGAAACGACTATAAAGCTTACTCAAACCTTTTCCTATTAGAAGCACTTGAGAATCTAAATAAGTATGTTCATCGATAATATCATTAGCATTTAGAGCATATATAACTTTAATTGGGGCCTGACCAATCACTGAACATTTTCCTATACCTCTACTGTTAGGGCGCATTACACGCCCTTGCTTTTCTTGCGCATGTAATGTAAATGAAAAACAAATAAAGAAAATAATGATACTTCTCATATGTAATCTTTCAACTTAATTATTATACAACTCTTAATTAAATAATAATTAGTGTGCAGTCTCACTAAGATATAAGACAGCTATAATTCTTATATTTCATTATCTGTTGGCTGTTATATGCCACTAAAAGTAAAGATTGGATACTATCTTATGTTTCTATTTAGATAGCATCCAATGCTATTACTAGTTGTTAAGCATGAAGAGCTTCTGGCCAATAATTTTCGCCATTATCATCATCATAAGTAAACTGATTACAACCATGGGTAGAGCTGTAATTACTTTGATAGTTTGCCATGTTATTAGCATTAATGGAAGAACCACCTTTTTTTCGCCAATAACAAGAACAAGAACAAGAGTTGCCACCAATGAGGGCATCCATTTCTTTCTGTCGAAGTTCTTCTGCAGAAAGAGCATTCAATTTGAAACGTTTTAATTTCATGTTAATTTTTGAAATGTTAATTAATAATTTACTAATATCTAATAATTCATCAGATAATTTTATATTATAAGCGATTTCTTCATAATTTTGTAATATGCATCAGGATGGTCACGTAGAAATTGATACTGTTTAAGCGCAAATTGTTGTAACATTGCTTCATTCATAAAACCATAGCATATAGGTCTTTTTTCTATATTCTTAATGTTAAATAAGCACTGAATGCACGAATATTTGTTTTTACAATGGTTGCACTGATTTTCCATCTTTGTATAATATTCGTTATACTTTCTAGCTATTTCTACTATATCTAACTCTATCCCAGTTGCAGTAAGATATCCTAGTCCATACTGGTGTCCAATTCTTTCACAGGGAAGAATCTTACCGTTAACTGTAACAAACATCTTTTTACCAAATGGCAAACATGTACCTGTTGGAATATACTCTAGATGGGATCTGTCACAAAGTAAATCTGTATAATCACGAAAAAAGAAACCACTATATTGATGAAGATACAACAACAAACTCTTATAACTACTTGAATCTATAAACAAGTCCTTTTCAATTTCTTCATAATGCTCAGACTGGTGTAGGCTTTCTTCAGAGTTTCTGTAGGTATGATTAAACTTTTGTATCTTATCAGCTTTGATACCAGAATTGTTTAACTCACTAATAGTGGGTTTTTTACTGTATTTAGTTTTAAAAAAGCTATAAATATCTTCTACTGAATTTCGGTTATGTAATACAGAGTTAAAGTTGATATTCTTATCAAAGAATTTTGGATACTTCTCACGGAGTAAATCCACATTTCTTATTACACGATCGAAACTATTTTTTCCGTTATGGTCGACTCTATAACTATCATTTATTTTATTTCCGTCAAGACTAACAAGAATATGAAAATCATGTGCAACCAAAAAATCCATATACTTATGCAAAAGAATTGCATTGGTGGTCATAGAAAACAAGAACTTCCTCCTTGGACAATGTAACTTATTTTCTACATAGTATACAATATCATGTATAAAATTGAAATTTAACAGAGGTTCACCGCCATAAAAAGATATGTATATAAAACTTTTTGCCGATGTATTCCTTTCCGAGTTCCAATACTGATTTAGGTATTCTATTAAACGTATTGCACTAGATGTCGACATCATTTTATTTTCTCTTTTATCAAAATCGTCATAAAACTCTCCGTATGCACAATATTTGCATTTTAGATTGCAAGAATCAGTTACCTCAAAGACTAATTGAGGCAAGTTTGCCAAATTATTAAAGATTTGATTAGGTGATATGTAATCAGTCATTTTGTTTTTTGATTTTTTCAAAATTGTTTTATGCTTTATTTTTGCAAAACAATTCCAAAGTTCCAATATTTTTTCTTGGTAAGCATATTATATTTTGGTTACAAATATATAAGTATATATTGTTTAAAGCAAGAAATGTAGTTTTCTTTAAAAATGTTTATATTTTCTTAGCACTTTCACTGTTTTTGGTAATTATTCAGCGATAAGATGTATAAACTATCGATTATCAACAAGTTACATAAATAGATATATACAAATTATAATAAATAATAAAGGATGTTATTACGAGCCTTTTTGCCACAATGTTACGTTTATAAGTTCTTGATATTCAACGTTTATTATCGCAGAATAGTTACAGAATTGCAAAAAAATGTATCTTTGTAAGCGGTATCACATATCCTGCGGTAAGAACCAAAGAAGCACGGCTTAGAGTTAGTGTATTGGCTTCTCACGAGATAGAACAGTTAGAGCAATTAGTGACTGCTCTTTTGGAAATCAGAAAATCAATTTCTTTTTAGATGGCAGAAGAAGAAAATAAACCCAAAAGATACAGAAGGACAAACGTCGATATACAGGCAGACATTATCAAGGCAGCAGAAAGTCTGATTAAGAAAAAAGGCTTTGCATCAATGCTGGTGACAGAGCTTATCAAGAAAGCCAGAATAGAGCCGCTTGTGTTATATAACAGATATGACAATCTTAGCGAATTTTATGATGAATTTGTTAAGAGGTATGACTATTGGTTTAAGGATGTGCTCACTGGTGTTCAATTTCCTACAGATTCAGAATTGGGCTATATCAGTATTTTCAAGGATGTACAGAAAGCACTTCAAGATAAATCAGTGATGTTGGAACTGTTACGCTGGGAGATTGCTGAAGGAAATGAAACCACGGTTCGTACAGCTATGCTCAGGGAAATGCACACTTTACCTCTTGTCAATATCTATGAAGAGAATTTCAAGGACACTGGTATTGATGTATCCGCCATATCATCCCTAATAATCGGTGGCATTTATTACCTTAACCTTCACAGAGAGCGTTCCAAATTCTCAGACATTGACTTGAATACGGAGCAAGGCAGAAAACGTATAGAAAATGCCTTAGAGGAACTTGGACACATTATATTCCACAACCATGAAGTAAATAATTAACGTGAGTTCGACGAATTATAAGTGTCTATAAATTTGGTGATTAGCGAAATTTGTT
>ERZ772906.884-NODE-884-length-17124-cov-3.430664_pt1 | contig 17124 bp, 14 predicted proteins | sample MGYA00511338_ERZ772906 | MGnify/ENA primary metagenome ERZ772906 (study PRJEB29015, sample SAMEA2738076) | human oral metagenome | biome: human oral; feature: human-associated habitat; material: saliva | place: China | collected 2212 ... | reverse complement strand
TCGTACTCGCACAAAATCGCGATTGTGGGCTGCTTTTCGCCGTGGCCCGCGTCCGCTGCGACGACGGCGCTCGCATCTGGGGCAGTTCCCTCCAGGGCAGCGCCGGCGGCATCTGTGCTGGGGGTGGCGTCTGCACCAGCGGCCTCGCCGCCGATTTGGGCGCGCAGCGAGGTTTCCATGCCGAAACTGGCGCGCTCAACCTCAATGCTGTGGGCCTGCAGCAGCTTAGCGACGGCGTCGGCGGCATAGAACTCTTGGTAACCCACCTCTGGGTGAGCGTGAATATCCTGGCTTAGCGCCACGATCTGCGGGGCCAAAGCCTCAATATGGGCCTTTAGTTCCTCACGCAGCTGGATGCTGGCACCGCCGTGGGGATCCAAGGCCGTGGCAGTGGGGTTAGCTTGACGGCGTTTTTCGGTTTCTACAGCAAGTTGGTCGTAAAAAGCTCGGGAGGGCACAGTGGGCTGGCTAAGGTCGCGCATAGTTCAACTATAGGAATCTGCACACAAAACGGGCAGTGCCAATTACGTAGCCCCGGCGCCGAGAGCGGCCGCAGGTAGCGCGTTAGAGCCAGCTGTTTCCTGCCCGTTGCTAGGCCTGCCTGGGGCCAAACACGCTGGCCCCCAAAGCGAAGGGGAAACCAGGCTTTAGCAAGACATCGACAGCCGGACGCACAAAGCTAATCAGCTTGCCGGCGTCGAGCGCCTCACCAGCAGTCTCCACGCCGTTAATTTCCGCCCTACCCAGCAGATCAGAGTAGTTAATGCTCATATCCAAGCTAGTGACGCCGTCGGCCTTAGAGTAACCCGCCCAGCTGGGAACCTCACTCATATCCACCATGGTGACCAGGTGGAAATACATGTACCCCAACTCATCCAGGGTGGAAGACACGCTCAGCAGGTGATGCGTTTGCGGGTTACCCGACTCGTGCAGCGTAAACACGGTCAGCAGCCCGTCACGTGCCCCACGCAGCAGCATCCGAGCGATATGCACACTGAAAGCGTCGGCGTCGAAAAACTCTCCCATAGCCTCCTGGTAAGGCAACGGATCACTGATGCCGATACGGGCCCCAGGCCCCACATCCTTAATGGCGCGCTTACCGGTGGGGGTGATGGCCTTGAGCTCCAAAATGTTGCCCATCAGGCGGCCCACCTCCACCCGCTCACTCCAGCCGGCAGGGGCCCCCTCGGTGATTTCACGCTCCTCAACTAGCCCCAACCCCAGCACTTCAGCCAGGTCAATGTCGCTTTGGTGCCAGGTGATTAGCCCGTCTTCGTGCCATAGGGGGACGACGCCGTTAAAGGGCAGTCCGAAAGTTACGGTATGCATTTAGCTCCCTAGCTGAATTAGAAGTCCCAGTCTTCATCCTGGGTGGCTTCAGCGGTGCCGATGACGTAGCTGGAGCCAGAGCCGGAGAAGAAGTCGTGGTTTTCGTCAGCGTTAGGGGAAAGCGAAGCCAAAATAGCCGGGTTTACATCCGTGGAGTCAGCCGGGAACATGGCCTCATAGCCCAGGTTCATTAGGGCCTTGTTGGCGTTGTAACGCAGGAACTTTTTAACGTCCTCGGTTAGGCCTAGCGGATCGTAAAGGTCCTCGGTGTACTGCTCTTCATTGTCGTAGAGCTCAAATAGCAGCTCAAAGGTGTAGTCCTTAAGCTCCTGCTGACGCTGCGGCGAAGCCTCAGCCACAGCCTGCTGGTACTTGTAACCAATGTAGTAGCCGTGCACGGCCTCGTCACGAATAATCAGGCGGATCAGGTCAGCGGTGTTGGTTAGCTTAGCGTGGCTAGACCAGTACATGGGGGCGTAGAAACCTGAGTAGAACAGGAAAGACTCCAGCATGGTGGAGGCAACCTTACGCTTTTCAGGGTCATCGCCACGGTAGTAGTTGAGGATAATGTCAGCCTTACGCTGCAAGTGGGGGTTTTCTTCACTCCAGCGGTAGGCTTCATCGATTTCCTTGGTGGACAGCAGCGTCGAGAAAATCGAGGAGTAGGAGCGTGCGTGCACCGACTCCATGAAAGCAATGTTGGTTAGCACCGCTTCCTCATGCGGGGTGCGCGCGTCTGGGATCAGCGAAACCGCACCCACCGTGCCCTGGATGGTGTCTAGCAGCGTCAGACCGGTAAAGACGCGGTTAGTCATGAGCTTTTCGTCTTCAGTCAAGGTGGCCCAGGAGGGCACGTCATTGCTCAGCGGAACCTTTTCAGGCAGCCAGAAGTTACCGGTAAGACGGTCCCACACTTCAAGGTCTTTGTCATCAACCAGGCGGTTCCAGTTAATGGCCTGAACGCGGTCTAGTAGCTTGAGCTTCTCGTGATGCATTGGGACCTTCTTGAAGTGGATAGCGAGCAAAAGGCAACTCAATACTAGCCAATACCCACCCCAAAAGGGGGCTGACGCAACCAAAAAAGGCTAGCCGTCTAGGTGGTAAACCACCTAGACGGCCAGCAGCGAAATTATGGTGTAAGACTACAGACTACTCTGTGCAGGGCCAAGCCTCACAGCATACAGCTGACGCAGCCTTCTACCTCAGTGCCTTCCAGGGCTGCCTGACGTAGACGCACGTAGTAAATGGTTTTTATGCCCTTACGCCAGGCGTAAATCTGGGCCTTGTTCAGGTCACGGGTGGTGGCGGTGTCCGGGAAAAACAAGGTTAGGCTCAGGCCCTGATCAACGTGCTGGGTAGCCACCGCATAAGTGTCGATAATGGCCTTATAGCCAATCTCGTATGCGTCCTTGTAGTACTCCAGGTTGTCGTTGGTCATGTAGGGGGCCGGGTAGTAGACGCGCCCAATCTTGCCTTCCTTACGGATCTCTACCTTGGCCACGATCGGGTGGATCGAGGAGGTGGAGTTGTTGATGTAAGAGATAGAGCCGGTGGGCGGCACCGCCTGCAGGTTACGGTTGTACAGGCCGTACTCACGCACCTGCTGGGCCAGCTGGGCCCAATCTTCACGGTTGGGCACGTGCACACTAGAAGCGGCAAACAGTTCCTTTACACGCTCAGTGGTGGGCACAAAATCCTGGTTTAGATACTTTTCAAAGAACTCGCCGGTGGCGTACTTAGATTCTTCGAAACCAACAAAGCGCTCATTGCGCTCGCGGGCCAGCTCGCAGGAGGCTTTGAGGGCTTCAAAGAGCACACTGGCGAAGTAAACATTGGTGAAGTCTAGGGCTTCTTCACTGCCGTAGTGGATGGATTCGCGCGCCAGGAAACCGTGCAGGTTCATCTGGCCTAGGCCAATGGCGTGCGATTCGCGGTTGCCCCGCTGAATAGAGGGCACAGACTCAATGTCAGTCTGGTCTGAGACGGCGGTCAGCGCCCGCACAGCGGTGCGGATAGTGCGGCTAAAATCAGGCGAATCCATGGTTTTAGCAATGTTTAGCGAACCCAGGTTGCAGGAAATGTCCTTACCCACGTGGGCGTAGGTTAGGTCTGCGTTTAGCTCGCTAGCTTCAGATACCTGCAAAATTTCTGAGCACAGGTTAGACATGACCACCTTGCCCTTAATGGGGTTGGTCTTGTTAACCGTGTCCTCAAACATCACGTAGGGGTAGCCAGATTCAAACTGGAGCTCAGCGATGGTCTGGAAGAACTGGCGGGCGTTGATCTTGGACTTACGGATGCGCCCGTCGTCGACCATTTCGTGGTACTTCTCCGTCACCGAAATTTCGCTGAAGGGCACCCCGTAGACGCGCTCGACGTCGTAGGGGCTGAACAGGTACATGTCCTCGTTCTTTTTGGCCAGCTCGAAGGTGATGTCGGGGATCACCACGCCCAGGGACAGGGTCTTGATACGGATCTTTTCGTCAGCGTTTTCACGTTTGGTGTCCAAAAAACGCATGATGTCGGGGTGGTGGGCGTGCAGGTACACGGCCCCGGCGCCCTGACGCGCACCCAGCTGGTTGGCGTAGGAGAAGGAGTCTTCCAGCAGCTTCATTACGGGAATGACGCCGGAGGACTGGTTTTCGATGCGCTTAATAGGGGCGCCCATCTCGCGTAGGTTGGTTAGCAGCAGGGCGACGCCGCCGCCACGCTTGGATAGCTGCAAGGCTGAGTTGATCCCGCGCGAGATTGACTCCATATTGTCCTCGATGCGCACCAGGAAGCACGATACTGGCTCGCCGCGCTGGACTTTACCCTCGTTTAGGAATGTGGGGGTGGCTGGCTGGAAGCGGCCCGACATGATTTCTTCAATCAGGTCTAGGGCTAGCTGCTCGTCGCCGTCGGCTAGGGCCATGGCGACCGTGGCCACGCGGTCCTCAAAACGCTCCAGGTAGCGCTTACCGTCAAAGGTTTTGAGGGTGTAGGAGGTGTAGTACTTGAAGGCCCCCAGGAAAGTTTCGAAACGGAACTTGTGGGCGTAGGCGGCTTTGAAAGCCTCCTTGGGGAAGCCTTCACGGTACTTGGCTAGCACGGTGGGGTCGTAGTAGCCCTCTTCAACCAGGTATTCGAGTTTTTCCTCGATGTCGTGGAAAAACACCGTGTTCTGGTTTACGTGCTGCAGGAAGTACTGACGTGCAGCCTGGCGATCGGCGTCGAACTGGATCTTGCCGTCAGCGCCGTAAAGGTTCAGCTTGGCGTTTAGAGCGTGGTAGTCCAGTTCAGGGGAACGTACCGACTCGCTGCCGGTATCAGTCAGAGTGTCTGCCAAAACTTTTCCAATCCTTGCTTTACGGTCTCTACGTCTTTGGGAGTTCCCAACAGCTCGTAGCAGTAGAGATATGGGACTTTTAGCTTATTAGAGATTATGTCACCGGCCAGGCCGTAGGCGGCACCAAAATTGGTATTGCCAGAAGCGATAACACCACGACATAGCTCACGGTTGTGGGGATTGTTGAGGAATTTAATGACCTGCTTGGGGACTGCACCTTTGATGCTGCCACCACCGTAGGTTGGGACTAACAGCACGTATTCCTCGTCTACTTCCAGCGGCGGCTGGCTTGGTAGCAGGGGGATGCGTTTAGCGGGCATACCCAGTTTGCTTACGAAGCGATGTGTGTTTTCAGAGGTGGAGGAAAAATACACTAAAAGCGCCATTGGTCACGACCTGTGTTGTCAGTTAATCTCGCCGGTTAGCGGGCCGGCAATGATGCGCCCTAAGACGCAGTTGAGCGACGCCCACCAGCAGGTAGACGTCGCTCGTAGAGCCACTTAGACGGCAACTGCGGTGGCGTTAGCTACAGCTAGAGCCTTGATCTTGTCGGGGCGGAAACCGGACCAGTGGTCATCGCCAGCGATAACTACCGGAGCCTGTACGTACCCCAGAGCCTTAACCTGCTCTAGCGCCTGAGCGTCTACCGAGATGTCGACGGTGGAGTAGGAAAGGCCAGCCTTGTCCATGGCGCGGTAGGTGGCGTTGCACTGCACGCAGTTGGGCTTGGAGTAGACGGTGATCGTCATTTTTATTTGTGCCTTTCAATCCTGATGGGTCTGTCTGGCGGGGAGACCAGAGCTAGAAACAACACGCTTGTAACACGCGGCCGGCATATTCCGACCGGCAATAGAAAACACTACCCCTAGGGGTGGGAAAGCGCCAACACCCCAAGATGATGTGTCTGCCACCGAATCTGTGCATAAACCTCCCGGAATTTGTGGACAACTTGCGCCGCCGCTGTGGATACTTCCGCCGCTTTGCGCGCTTCCTTTTAGTGTGCCCGGGCTACACCACGCGTTAAGTGGTCATTTTTGCGCCGGTTTAGCTGCTTTTTTCCGACGTCGCCCCACACCTGGGCGCCAGCTCCAGCTCAAGGCGGTTTATCCCCACTTCCCCCAGGCCGGGCACACGGTTTTTCCCACATGTTGTGTTTAGAGAAGAAAAAATTGCTTAACCATTCATCTCACACGCGAAAACACTTGCACTCTCTGAGCGACCGGCGCGTGGCGCGGCGGCAAGGTTGCCTGTGCATCAGGAGCAGCAGTGGCCACTGGCGGCGGCACCAGCAGCAGGCTAGGCAACACAAAGCCGTACCGGAGCACCGCGCGTGGCGCGGCGGCCATATAGAAACTAGCGCTAGCTGGCCACAGGCAGACTGAGCACAAAGCAGGCGCCTTGGGCGGCGTCGTCGAGATAGCTAGCCGAATCAGCCAACTGCACGCTACCGCCGTGAGCCTGGGCAATAGCGGCGCAAATAGCCAGCCCTAAGCCCGTAGAACCCCCCTGACGATTGCGCGAAGCATCAGCGCGAGTAAAGCGCTCAAACAGTTTGCCGCGCAGCTGCGGGGAAATACCCGGGCCATTATCAGCCACCACGATCCGGTACCGGCCATCTTCTTGCAGCAGTTTGACCCACACATGCGTGCCGGCGGGAGTGTGCAGGCGGGCATTAGCCAGCAAATTAGCTAGCACCTGACGCAGGCGCTGCTCGTCGCCACGCACCAGCGGCAGCTGCTCATCAAGATCCTCATCTGCCCCAAACACAGCGCTTAAATCCAGCTCAAAAGTGTGATCAGGGCCGGCTATCTGCGCGTCTGCCACCGACTCAATCAGCACCGGAGCTAAATCCACCAGCTCATCTTCCAGCTCCCGGCCCGCATCCAGGCGCGCCAGCAGCAGTAAGTCATTAACCAGCTCGCTCATGCGCAGCGATTCGCTGGCAATACGGTCCATGGCCTGCTGGGAAATCTCACTGAGCTGATCACCCTCACGCCCGCTACGCACCAGCTCGGTGTAACCACGGATAGCTGCCAGGGGCGTGCGCAGCTCATGGGAAGCGTCGGCCACAAACTGGCGCACCTGGGTTTCAGAGCGTTGACGCACCTCCAAGGCGTCATTGACGTGGTCAAGCAGGGTGTTAAGGGCCGTACCCACCTCCCCCACTTCAGTGGAAGAACACAGGTCAGCAAGGCTTACGCGGCGCTCAATTTGTACCTCACCGCTATCCATAGGCTGCGTAGCTACCTGACGGGCAGTAGCTGCCACGCGCCGCAGAGGCTGCAAAAACCTAGACACCAAGCCAAAGCAGACCACCGCCGCCAGAACTACACCGCTGCCCACCAGCAGCACCTCAATAATCATTTGGCGGCCAATTAGGGCTTCATCATCAGCTAAAGACACCCCGGTAAGTACGGCGTCGGAGCTAACCGAGTCGCGCGTAACCAGTACCCGGTAGGTGCCCAGCCCCTCCACATACACCGTGAAAGGCTTGGTTTTACCTGAGTTAAGCGCTGCCATCAGGGTGTTTATCTGGTCGCGAGTCAAGTAGGTGTATTTGCCTTCATTGTTGATGTAGGCACTGGCCACCACCCCTTGGCGGTTACGCAGCAGGGCCAGGGTGCCGGCAGCCTGCCCGGGGGCGTCTAGGCCGGCGGGCGGGTTATAGTCGCTGCTGTCACTGCCGTAGGTTTGCAGTAGCTGCTGGGCGACGTTTTTTTCGGTGGATTCGCTGTGACGGCGAGTGTTACCGCGCTGGGAGGCGGCCTGCACACGAATATCGGCGCGGTCCATCAGTGAAGCTTCCAGTGCCCAGGTACTAAGGCAGCCAATCGTCCCAGCTAGCACAAACACCACGGCCACCACAGTCAGCACAATCATGCGACGCAGGCTTAGTTTTTTGTGGGCCCACAGCCGCCCATGCACCCCCGCCTCTACCTGGGTAGCCTGGGCTGTCTGGGGGTGCTGGGCAGCCTGGGAGGCTTGGGGCTGCTGGGCCGGCTGGGAACTCTGGGCGGCTTGGACTGCCTGGGCGCACTGGGCGGCCTGTGCCTGCTGGGCTGCTTGGGCGCACTGGCTGGCAGTTGGTTGCCCGCTGTCTTCCCAGCTGCGTTCCCAGCCGCGCGTCCAGCTGTTCACAGAACCGCGCGCCGAGGCCAGAAACTGCTTTATAGCCGTAAACAATTAGTTTTCCTCAGCGGCCTTGAGCATGTAGCCCACCCCGCGCACCGAGCGCACGTACTGGGCGCCCTGGGGCCCCAGCGCCTGGCGGACCCTGTACGCCGTCGTCTTGATCATGTCCTTGCCGCCGCTGGTCTCGTGGGTGGACCACACGAGGTTGAGCAGCTCCCTGTAGGTGACGGCCTCCCCCACACGGGCGGCGAGGACCCCGAGGAAGCGCTCCTCCGTGGCGGGCAAGCCGATCCGGCGCCCCGACAGGAACACCCGGTGGGCGGCGGCGTCGACCTCGAGGGCGCCGTTGCGCACCACTGCGCTCCCTCCGCCCCGCCACCGGCGCACCAGGGCGAGGGCGCGACTGATCTGCTGGTCGCTCAGTGCCTGCATCTTCGCCGCGATCCGCATGTTCTCCGCGCCCGTGAGGTGGCTGTAGCCGGGCGGGTTCTCGATCATCGAGCCGGTGCGCGACATGATCTCGGCGCGCGTGGTCGGGCTGAAGGGCCTCCCCAGCACGCTGATCTGCCCGCGCGTGGGCGCCAGGAGTCCCAGCAGCATCTTCATCGTCGTCGACTTGCCCGAGCCGTTGGGGCCCAGGAAGCCGTAGACGGCCCCGCGGGGCACCACGAGGTTGAGCCCCTCGACGACGGTGCGCCTGCCGAAGGTCTTGGTGAGGTCGTGGGTCAGGACGACGGCGTCGGAGGCAGGCGTTCCCGGGGCCGGCCCGCCGGCCTGCGGGAGGGGAGCCGGAGAGGAGGTCCGGACTGGCTGAGCCGGCGTGCTGGAGGCGGCCGCCTGCGCCTGGAGAGGTGCTGAAGGCGCTGGTGGGATGCGATGCGAGGTCGTCATGGGAACAAGGATGCTCGCGTCGGACCTGGTGAGCATCAGCCCGTGGTCTGCTCCGTGAATCGGTGGGATGGCGCGACTCATACCCGGGTATGAAATCCTGGCGGCGGCCTCGGAGGCGTGCGGTCGCGACGGTACGGTTCAGGCATGAGAAAGCGGCTGGGGCGTGAGGCGGCGCGGGCCGACTCGGTGGACCCCGCCCCGGCCGGGCCAGCGGCGCCGGTGGGATCGACCCCGGTTGCCCGGCGCGACCCGCGCGTGGTCCCGTGGACGAGCGCGGTCGACGTCGTCATCGCTCTGGCCTTCTTCTTCCTGTTGTGCCTGGGCCGGCCCGACTCGGCGTTCTGGCTCGTCGACGGGGCGGGGCCGGTGCTCCACGCCCTGCTGGTGGGGGCCTGCGCCCTGGCTCTGGCCGTCCGGCGCCGCTGCCCGCTGCTCTTCGTTGTGGTGGCCGGCATCTGCCTGAGCGCGCACCTGGTGCTGTTCACGGGGTTCTCCGTCTTCTTCGTCGTGACCGGCCTGATCGCGGTGGAGACGACGCAGTCCCGCCTGGAGGCGCCATGGCGGTGGGTGGCGCTCGTCCTCGAGATCGTGGGCGTGGAGCTGGCGACGGCGCGCGTGTTCCACCTCATCGGCGGCTACGTCCATGCAGGTGAGGCACGGTCCGTGGTCGTCGTCAATATCTGGCTGGTGACGATCGTGGCGGCCTTCGTCGGCGCTGCGCGGCGCCGTAGCCGTGACCGCTACAACCGGGCCCTCGAGCGGGCCTCGGTGCTCGAGGCGCAGCAGGCCACCGAGCGGCGCCTCGCGGTCATCGAGACCCAGCAGCGCATCGCCCGTGACGTCCATGACCTGCTCGGCCACAGTCTCACCGTCATCGCCATGCAGGCCGAGGGCGCCCGGGCCATCCTGGCCACCGACCCGGCCGCCGCCGACGAGGCCCTGGCCGTCATCGGAGAGACCTCCCGCCGCTCCGTCGACGAGGTGCATGCCCTGGTCGACATGCTGCGTTCCGATGCCGGTGCCGCCGGTGTGGGCGGTTCCGGGGCTGGAGGCCGTCCCTCCGGTGGTACCGGCGGTGGGGCTTCCGGCAATGTTGAGGCCGGAGCCGAGGCTGGCACCGGAACCGGAGAGGCGACGTCGGGACAGCACGTGGAGCTTCTGCGCGAACCCGTGCGTCAGGCGCAGCGGGCGGGACTGCCCGTCACCCTGGAGGCCGACCCGGCCGGCCGGGTTCCCCCGGCGGTGGCGCAGGTCCTTCACCGGGTGGTCCAGGAGTCGCTGACCAACGTGCTGCGCCACGCCCCCGGGGCGGACACCAGAGTCTTGCTGCGCACCGGGGCGGGGCGCGTCATCCTCGTCGTCGAGAACGCCCCGGTCCCGGAGTCGCTGGCAGGAGATGCGGACCCGATGCCGAGGACCGACGACCCGCATCGTGAGGACAGGGGTGAACAGGTGGACGCCGTGCCAGGGCGGACGCCACACGCCTCGGCCGCGACGTCTCGTCCCGCGGTGAGCGTCTCCGAAGGTCTGAGGCACGGCGGCTTCGGCCTCATCGGCATGCGTGACCGGGTTGCCCAGGTCGGAGGCACCTTCACCGCCGGTCCCACGGCTGAGGGCGGATGGAGGGTGACGACAGAGCTCCCCTGTGTTCCACAGTGAGAGCCACCTCTGCTCATATGGCGAACATCGCAGGGGGGCGTCGGTACCTCGTCAGCACAAAACCGCACCGGCCGAACCCGAAGGGCGGATACTTCCGGTGAGTTACCGTCAAGAAGGGGAGGCACCTGTGATCCGCCTGGGTCTGGCCGATGATGAGCCGCTGTTCACCATGGGGCTGGCCATGCTGCTGGGGGCGCAGCCGGATATGGAGGTCGTCTGGCGCGCCGTCGACGGCAACGACGCCCTCAGGTGCAACGCCGCCGACCCCGTCGACGTGCTCCTCCTCGATGTGCAGATGCCCGGGCTGGACGGGCTGTCCGCGACCCGGGAACTCATGGCCCGTGGCGTCACCGGACGGGTCGTCATTCTGACCACCTTCGACACCGACGGTTACGTCATGGGTGCCATCGAGGCCGGTGCAGCCGGTTTCCTGCTGAAGAACACCCCGCCCCAGGACCTCATCGCAGCGATCCGCACTGTCCACGATGGCGACTCCGTCATCTCCCCGGGACCCACTCGCCAGCTGCTCACCGCCGTGCGCACCGGCCAGTTCAGCGGCGTTCTTCCCGGGGACGGCGCTGGCCGCCATGCCTCCCAGGACTCAGTCGAGGCGGTTCGGGCCGCCGAGGCCTCCCAGCAGGTCGCGGGCCTGACCCAGCGTGAGCGCGAGATCCTGGCGCTTATCGCCCTGGGGCTCACCAACCAGGAGATCTGCGACCGGGAGTGGCTGTCCATGCCCACGGTCAAGACCCACGTGAGCCACCTGCTGTCCAAGACCGGCTGCCGAGATCGGGTTCAGCTGGTGCTGCTGGCCCTGCGCGGCGGCGTCATCGGCCTCGATGACGTCCTGGGACGGGCGTGAAGGTGCACGCAAGCTCCTTGAATCAGCCGACTGGAACCGGTTTGTGTCACTGTGGGCGACTTTTAGGGCTGATCGCCTTCTCGGCCCTCCGTGGCTTGTGAGCATCTGCCCAGGTCAGGGCGGTGTGCTGGTTGTGGCGGGGCACTCAGAGCCGGGGAATAGTCGCCAATAGTGACAGTTTCCCGGATGGTGAGCCACGGCCGGGAGCGGTTGCGGCCTCAGCGGCTCTGGGGCTCTACCAGGACGGCCACGGTGCGCGCCGGCACCGAGATCGTCCCGCTGGCGCGGTCGAAGCCGGTGCGGCGCACCACCTCATCGGCCCCCTCGGCCTGGATGGGGGAGAGGCGGAAGTCCCGGCCCGCCAGCTCGGGCAGCGGCTGAGTGAGCGTCTGGCCCGAAGCGTTGAAGACCACCAGGACGGCGTCGAGCCCGGGGTCCACGTCGCTGCCGCCCCGGGTGTCGTCGATGAGCATGACGATCACTCCCGCCGGCGCCCCGAAGCCCGCCCCCGGGAAGCTCAGCTTGTCCTGGATGAGGCGGGCCGAGCCCAGGCTGAACAGCGGCGTCGAGGCGCGCAGCCGCAGCAGATCCAGGGCCTGGGAGCGGGCCGCCGCGATCTCCTCGGGCGAGGGCCGCAGCCAGTCGTCCTGCAGCAGCGGCCCCTGGATCGCCCAGGAGCTCTCGTTACGGCTGGCCGGTGGCAGACCCCGCCCGAAGCCGTTGAACTGCCCCGAGAAGTCGATGGCGTTGAACCAGTCCCCGGAGTTGTAGGAGTCCCGGTCCAGGGACTTGCTGCGCAGCAGCTCAGTGCCCGCGCTCCAGAAGGCCGGCGACTGCGCCAGCGTCACCGTGGCCAGGCACACCGTGTTCATCCGCACCCGCTCGGCCACCGGCATGCCCTGGGGCAGCTTGTAGGCCAGCAGGTCGTAGAGCGTCTCGTTGTCGTGGGCGTCGACGTAGTTGACGTTCTCCTGGGGGTGGGAGGCGAAGGCCGCCGGCGCCCCGTTGTGGATGAGGTCGATGCCGCGGCGCACCGACCCGTCCGAGATCGTCATGACATAGTCCTTGAGGTTGCCCGCCAGGCCCAGGCGCACCAGGTCGGTGCGGTGGGCCAGGTCCGCCGACTGCTCGTTCCAGCTGCGGTGGTCCAGGCCGCTGGGCTGGGTGAGCAGGCCGGTGCCGAAGCCCTGGAAGACGCGGTGGTCGGGGTCGAAGGCGCCCCCGCCGTGGACGGCGTCGCGCAGGCGGTCGTTGAAGGCACCGATCCCGGTACCTGGTGGAGCCTTGTTCCGTCCTTTGCGCCCTCTTCGATCGAAAGCACCGATCCGAGAAGACCGCGCGTATACTCATGTACCGGATTTGTTAAGAGTTCAGTCGTGGGCGCCTGCTCAATTACCTGTCCGGCATACATAACGGTAATCTCGGAAGCCACTTCCGCCACAAGGGCAAGGTCGTGGCTCACAAAGATCATGGCAAAGCCCAAGCGATCCTGCAGGTCGTTCAAGAGCTTGATGACCTGCTTCTGAACGGTAACATCCAACGCCGTCGTAGGTTCGTCGCAGATAACAAGCGACGGATCACGCGTAAGCGCCATGGCGATAAGCACGCGCTGCCGCTGTCCGCCGGAAAGCTCATGAGGATAGGATTCCAACGTACGCTTGGGGTCAAGGCCCACGAGCTCAAGAAGCTCCTCGGCCGAGCGAGTACCGCCGCGGCTCGTAAGTTGTTTCATCTGAGACGAAATGAGCATTGAAGGGTTCAGCGATGACAAGGCATCCTGGTACACCATGGCAAGCTCATGCCCTAAAAGACGACGATGCTCGTCTTTGGAAATCTTGAGAAGGTCTTGTCCCTTATAATAGACTCTTTGGGATCGGTAAGACCCATGATGACCTTGGTGGTAATTGACTTACCGCAACCGGACTCACCCACGAGTGCCATGCACTGACCGGGGCGGACCTCAAAACTCACGCCATCAACGACCTTGACGGCACCGTGAGATTCAAAACTGATGGAAAGATCTTTGACCTTAAGTATTGGATCAACGGAAAAGTTCGGTTTATGCCTGTCCGTTCTTGCAAGCTCAATCGCTTTCAGATCACCCAAACGGCGATTGAGAGACTCTGCCTGCTCAGCGTAGGCGCGTACGGGGTCTGAGGCGAGAATATCGTCCGCTCGACGAGACTCGGAGGAGTCAACGTCAACGGGTGCACCCGGAGCCGCGGCCATGGCATCGGTCAGACCTTCGGAAAGAATGTTGAGTGCAAGGCAGGTGAACATGATGGCAAGACCCGGGAAGAACGCCTGCCACCAACGTCCGGCCAAAACGCCGCCACGGGCATCGGCTAAGATGTTTCCCCATGTCGGTGTGGGTTCTTGAATACCGGCACCGATGAAGGTCAGCGAGGCCTCAAAGATGATGGCATCCGCCACAAGCGTAACGGTAAAGACCATGATGGGAGCAATGCAGTTGCGAAGTACGTGTTTCCATAAGATCCACGGAGCACGGGCGCCGGAAACAATCGTGGCGCGCACGTAATCCTCGCCATACTCGCTTACGATATTGGCTCGTACGATGCGTGCAATTTGTGGCGTATACATAAAGCCGATAGCAAAAATAATGGACGGAATGCTATTGCCAAGAATGGAAACAAAGACCGCCGCAAGCGCAATGCCCGGGAAAGACATGATGATGTCCAGAAGACGCATGATAACCTCGGACACCGCTTTTCTTGATACTGCCGCAATGGCACCCACAATGGATCCAAGCACCAAAGCCATGCCCGTAGCGCCAAAGCCAATGACGAGTGAATAGCGCCCACCGTAGAGCATACGAGACAAAATGTCACGGCCCTTATCGTCCGCGCCAAAAAGAAAACCGTTTCCGGGAGCCTGGCGGGCGGTAAAAGTCTGAAGTGGATCATGGGGGGCAAGAAGGGGCGCCAAGACTGAGGCAAGCACCACAAGCACAAGGATGACCAATGCGATCTTGGATGTGGTCTTCATATTCTTGAAGCCGCTGAACTTAAGTCCTTTTGCCGCAGCCTCCTCGAGCTTCTCGGTTTGTTTTTTTCGTATCTCAATCATGGCTACACCGTCCTGATTCGCGGATTGATAAGGATATAGAGCATGTCGACCACGATATTGATAATGATGAAGGACAGTGCCACAACAATAACAACCCCTTGCACGAGCATAGTCTCGTTGCCCTGAATGCCCTCAAGAATTGCCATGCCCATGCCCGGTAGGTTAAAAATAACCTCGATGACCACGGCGCCGCCCATGAGATAGCCGATCTTGAGTCCCAGCGTCGTAACCGGAGTAATGAGAGCATTGCGCAAGACGTTACGCGCAATGACGATAGGTTCGGGAATGCCTGCACCACGCGCGGTACGGACGTAATCGCGATCAAGCTCTTCAACCATTGCCGTACGAACAATACGCGTCATCTGACCCGTAAGGGGAACGGCCAACGCAACGGCCGGCATGATAATTCGAGCTATATACCCGGAAAAGTTTTTGGCCGGATCGGGCAGCATGCCTGATGCCGGAAGTGCTTTGAGGGTAACCGCAAAAAGCAGAATCAAAAGAACCGCAAGCCAAAATGAGGGTGTTGCAAGTCCTGCGATGGAAAACACGCGAATAATCTGATCGGGCCATCTGTCTCGATACAGTGCAGCAATAACGCCCAGCAAAAATGAAACAACGGCTCCAATGATGAGTCCAATAAAGGTAAGCTGCATGGTCACCGGCAAAGCCTTTGAAATGCGTTCCGCTACCGAGTAGTTTGCCGTACCGTATGTGCCCAAATCACCATGAAGTAAATCTCCCATATACCGCACATAGCGAACGGGCCATGGGTCATCAAGACCGTGCTCGGCATGATACTCTGCAATCGCTTCCGGCGTTGCGCTCTCACCCAATGCATTGTACGCAGGATCAACATGCGAAAACGACATCAGGAAGAATACAAGAAACGTAACACCCAACGCCATGATTGGCAGCGCGATCAAACGGCGTCCAATAAGACGAAGTAGATTATTCACACTCTCCCCCTCTGAAGAACATCGAAGAAAAAAGGCTCGAGCGACATTGACCCGCCCGAGCCCTATAACTACATACAAACCGGCAGGTTCAGTTACTTCTGGGTAACCGTATTAACATCAACGAAGGACATACCGGTGGTGCCAATACCCTTGAAGCCCTGAAGCGCTATACCATTGCCGTTGGGCTTCTCGCTCCAAGAAGCGGTTGAGGTCTTTGCAAAGAGTACCGGATACAGAGGCACGTTCTCAGCGAGAAGATCGAAGCACTCGTTCCATGTGGACTGCTGATCAGCACCGGACTGGGTCAGTGCCTTGTCCATAAGCTCATGCAGCTTCTTCCATTCGTCCGTTTCTTTCCATGGGCAGCGCGTCTTCATCCAAATGTTGTCTCCGTACCACCAGTTCAGGAGCAAGTCGGTATCGCCACCGAAGCAGGAAGGATCTCCCGGTGCCAAAAGCATATCCCACGATCCGTCAGCGGCGTCGATTGCGGAATAGGTGGCAGGTGAAGTATCGGTCTGGATGGAAACCGTGAAGCCAAGAGCATCAAGATTTTGCTTGACCTCCGTAGCCATATTCTTAACCTGCTCGTTATCGGTTGTGCGCAGAACAACCTCACCCGGGGTGATGCCTGAATCCTTGATAAGGCTCTTTGCCTTCTCCTCGTCATGGGTATAGACCGTGGCAGCCTTGTGATAATTGGAGAAGGAAGACGGCAGATAGCAGGTAGCGGCTTCAGCCTGACCGGCCAGTGCATTGGCGATCATCTTGTCGGTATCCAGCGCATACATAACTGCCTGGCGAACCTTAACGTTATCCCATGGAGCCTTGGAGAGGTTATACATCAGGAAGCGCACACCAAAACCCTGAACGGTATCAACGGTGCAACCGGCATTCTTCAGCTGGTCAATGGCATCGGCAGGTACCATTTCCATGGCAAGCGTTGTGCCATCGGTCTGCGCAGTCAGACGAGCGGTAGGATCTTTGAGGATGTCATAGTGAAGTGCCTTATCCTTAGCGGGAGTTACTCCGTTATAGTTTGGATTTGGCTCAAGATCAAGGGAGTTGTCACTGATGGTCTTGTACATCCAAGGGCCGGATCCAACGGGCATCTTTTTCATGTCGTCTTGAGCTGACTTTGCCGGAACAACGCGGACAATGGAGAGACGCTCCTTCAAAAGCGAGAAGTTTGGCACATTCGTTTTGATGGTAACGGTAGCATCGTCTTTCTTTTCAACGGACGCGATGGGAGCAAGCATTGAAACATAAATGTTGCCCTCGGCAGTTGCGCGCTTGAATGACTCGACTACGTCGTCAGCGCTTACCGCCGTTCCGTCCGAAAACTTTGCGTCTTTTCTGATGCTTACCTCAAAGGTTGTGTCATCAACCTTCTGAGGATCGGCCGTTGCAAGCTCATTAAAGACATGATAGTCATGGTAATTCATGCCATACAGACCCTCGGAAACCTGCCAGTTAACACCAAGTGCAAGAGCAGATGACGTGGACGAAGGATCATAGTTTTGTGTTGAATATGCAGCGCCGGCAGTAATAGTACCGCCTCCTGCTTCACCCTTAACATCGCCGGTATTTGAAGCGTTGTTGTTATTGTTGTTACCGCACGCCGTAAGGCCCATTCCCGCAGCAGCAACAGCTCCGCCCAGGAAGGTGCGACGTGATAGTTGACGACCAAAAAGCTTGCCCATTTCTGCCTCTTTCTGAGTATCTCAGGCCACAGACGTGGCTCCCTGCCACAGACGTGGCTTTTCTCCTCTATCATATTGGATATACCTCTCAGAAAGGAATGACGATTCGGGTAAACGGAGTTTTTAGGGTGCACGAGAGACTCACAGGTAAAAAGAGCAAACACTTACGGTATA
>ERZ772906.882-NODE-882-length-17168-cov-3.419097_pt1 | contig 17168 bp, 7 predicted proteins | sample MGYA00511338_ERZ772906 | MGnify/ENA primary metagenome ERZ772906 (study PRJEB29015, sample SAMEA2738076) | human oral metagenome | biome: human oral; feature: human-associated habitat; material: saliva | place: China | collected 2212 ... | reverse complement strand
CATCAGGTGACCTTGCGGGAAAGAAAATTCTGATAACCGCTGGCGGTACCCGTGAAGCTATTGATCCAGTCAGGTTCTTGGGTAACCGCTCCAGCGGGCTCCAAGGCATCGCCCTGGCCAAGGCCGCCGTCGAACGTGGGGCGCACGTAACCCTAGTGGCAGCAAATATCGAAGCGGCACTATTAGCTCAGCTACCTGAGCAAGTTGAGGTAGTTAAGGTAGTTAGCGCTCTGCAGCTGCGTGATGCAGTACATGAGGCAGGGCGCAGCGCGCAGGTAATCGTTATGTGCGCGGCAGTGGCAGATTTTCGCCCCAAAACTTACGCCGGTTTTAAACTGAAAAAATCTACCGACGCCGTCGAAACTGATAAAAGCTACACCCTGGAGCTAGTAGAAAACCCAGATATTTTGGCAGGCCTGGCTAGTCAGCGTCTAAATGAAGGCCAAGTAATCGTTGGATTTGCTGCAGAAACCGGTGACGAGCACACTAGCGCCCTAGAGTATGGGCGCCGTAAAGCCCTCAAAAAAGGTGCAGACCTACTAGCTGTAAACACAGTAGGGGACACTAGTGGTTTTGGGGACGTGGCCAACGAGATCCATGTCCTAGATAGTCGTGGCCAACAAGTAGGCCACAGCGCCGGCTCTAAACTGCATGTTGCCCGCGACCTGGTGGAATTAATCTCCCAGCAGCTTAGCTAAACCACTAATTTGACCGCTCACAGACCTAAGTCCCGGTGAGTGTGACCCGCACGGCAAGCGTCAATAGGGTAATAAGCAAGGTACAGCTAGTATTATTGGCGCGTGAGTTCTCTACGCTTATTTACCTCTGAATCCGTTACCGAAGGTCACCCTGACAAGCTATGTGACCGTGTGTCGGACGCGATCCTAGACGCCATCCTCATGCAGGATCCTGTTGCCCGAGTGGCTGTAGAGACTATGGTGACCACCGGTTTAGTGCATGTAGCCGGGGAAGTTACCACCGAAAAAGCCTATGTTGAAATCCCGCAGATTGTGCGTGATGAAATCTCCTCAATCGGCTACAACTCTTCAGATGTTTGCTTCGACGCGCGCTCTTGCGGCGTGTCTGTCTCAATCGGTCAGCAGTCCCCGGATATTGCCGCTGGTGTAGACCGTGCGCTAGAGGTGCGCGAGAGTGCCGGCGACGTTGACCCCCTAGACCTACAGGGTGCCGGCGACCAGGGCTTCATGTTTGGTTACGCCAGTGACGAGACCGTAGAACTAATGCCCCTGCCCATTCACCTAGCGCACCGTCTAGCTGAGCGCCTGGCTCAGGTGCGTCACGAGGGGGTCGTGGCCGGCCTGCGTCCTGACGGCAAGACCCAGGTAACTATTGGTTACGACGGCGACCGTGCGGTAAGCCTAGAAACCATCGTAGTATCCACCCAGCACGACGCCGACAAGTCCCAGGCTTGGCTACGTGAAGCTATCGGCCGTGAGGTAATCACCCCGGTGCTTGAAGCTGAAGCCGCTAAGGGCATTGAGCTAATCACCTCCCACGCAGACCTGCTGGTTAACCCCTCCGGCCAGTTCATTGTGGGCGGCCCGGCCGGTGACGCTGGCCTAACTGGACGCAAGATTATTGTTGACACTTACGGCGGTATGGCCCGTCACGGCGGTGGTGCCTTCTCCGGTAAAGACCCCTCTAAGGTAGACCGCTCCGCCTCCTACGCTATGCGTTGGGTAGCTAAGAACGTGGTGGCTGCCGGCCTGGCTAAGCGCTGCGAAGTGCAGGTAGGTTACGCCATTGGCCGCGCCCACCCGGTGGGGCTATATGTAGAAACCTTCGGCACCGAAACTGTCTCGGTAGATGCCATCACTAAGGCCATTAACGAGGTCTTTGACCTGCGCCCGGCTGCGATTGTGCGAGATCTGGACCTGATGCGCCCCATCTATAAGGCCACCAGCGCTTACGGACACTTTGGTCGCCCCGGATTTAGCTGGGAACAGACCAACCGCGCCCAGGAGCTGGCAGCTGCGGCAGGCTTGTAATAACCTGCCGGCATGAGTGTGTCGCTGCCGTTATTCGCTACCGGTAGCGTACAAGGCGAGCTGCTTACTGTACCTGAAAGCGAAGAACTACCGGTTGCGGGCCAGTGCGCGCAGCCGGTAGCGCGCATAGTGCTGGAGCAAAGCAACTCCCACCTGGATCATTTTTTCGACTACCTAGTTCCACCTGAGCTAGATCAGCAAGCTCAACCCGGGGTAGTGGTGGAGGTACCCTTTGGGCCCCAACGCCTGCAGGGCTGGATCTGGGAAAGGTCGCAAACTTCCTCACTGAAACTAAGTAAACTGCGCCCAATTAGGCGGGTAATTAGTGATTTAGAGCTAGTGCCGGCCACTAGCCGCACCCTAATAGATCGCTTGTCTCAGCGTCTGGGCTGCGATAGGGCTTCACTGCTGCGCCTGGCTATGCCTGCGCGTAACGGCAAGGTTGAAAAAGAAGTAAAAGCGCAGCAAGTGGATTTTGAGGTTTGGCAACGCTACGACGACGCCGCCTGGAACAGCTATGAGCTAGGCCAGTCACTGCTACTAGCTTTAGCCCAAGGTAAAGGCCCCCGCTGTAGCTGGCAGCCTTTGCCCGGGCAGTTAAATACCGGTGTATTGGCGGCTGTGCAGGCCGTTTTGACAGCTGGTCGCGCCGCCATGATTGTGGCCCCCAACGCCCGTAAAGCTAATGAGTTAGCCCAATTTTTAAGCCAAGCCCTAGGTAAAGAACCGGTGCTGACGCTTACTAGCGAAATGAAGCCCTCTGCGCGCTACCGGGTATTTGTCAAAGCCTTGCTGGGCCAAACCCGCGTAGTGGTAGGCACCCGCGCCGCCGCCTGGCTACCCCTTAAAAATCTGGGCCTGGCAGTTTTAGTCGATGATGAAGACAGTTCTTTAATAGAGCCGCATCACCCCTATGTTCATGCCCGCACAGTTTTAGCTACTCGGGCCATGAGTGAAAACATTGGCCTAATTGTTGCCAGCTACTCCTGCTCAGTGCAAAGCGCCTCCTGGATTCGCCAAGGCTGGATGCAGCGGGTAGCTGCGCCGCGAGCTGTTTTACGTAAGCAGGTGGCGCAGGTAAATGTGCAAGATCTACTAGATGTTGAACGTGAAGGCGACAGCGGCCGCAGCCGCATGCCCTCCCTAGCCCATCGTTTTGTGCGCTCCGCCCTGGCTCAAGGCCCAGTCTTGGTGCAGGTGGCCAGGGGAGGCTACGCCTGCCAAGATTGTCGCGAGGTGGCCCGCTGCCCGCACTGCAATGGTCCACTGCAACTAGGCCAGGGCGCCAGGCTCAGTTGCCGCTACTGTGGGCGGCCTCAAAGCGCTTTTAGGTGCACTAACTGTGGCAGTGGCCGGCTACGTATGGTCAAAGTGGGCTCTATCCGTACCGCTGAGGAACTGGGTCGCTCCCTACCGGGGGTGAACGTACTGATTTCTGGGGCCAGCGCCAGTCATGGGGTTATCGACAGTGTGGATGAAAGCCCCCGCTTGGTGGTGGCCACGCCCGGCGCTGAGCCGGTGGCACGCGGCGGCTATAGCGGCGTACTACTGCTAGATGGGGCAGCTACCAGTCAACGTGCAGAACTAGGTAGTGGCGCTAAAGCTTTACGCCACTGGTCTAATGCGGTGGCGTTGGTGCGTCCAGGGGGCAGGGCCATGCTAGTGGGGGACCCTGAGCCGGTTTCAGCTCAAGCCCTTTTACGCTGGGACCAGTTTGGCTATGCCATGCGTGACCTGCAAGAGCGCCAACAGTTACACCTACCCCCAGCTTGGCGCTGCGTGCGTTTTGATGGGCTGCGTACAGATGTGGGCCAGTGTTTAGACCAAACCGCCGGGATCCTACTGGATTTGGGGCAGGCTGAGTGCCTGGGGCCAGTTTCGATAGAAACTGAGCAGCCTGGCCTAGGCCCCTACTGTGGCTTACTACGGGTGCCCTTAAACCTGGGTGGGCAGTTAGCCCAGGCCGTGCGCCAGGTGCGAGTGGAGCGCTCAGCTAAAGGGATGCGCAATGTGCGGGTACAGTTCGACCCGCCGCAACTGTGGTAGTTGGGTCCCTGGCTTTAGCCCCGTAAACTTGTTGCTATGCGTGTGCTTTTTGCTGGTACCCCCGAGGTTGCTGTACCTACATTGCAAGCTTTACTAGATAGCGAACATGAGGTGGTGGGCGTACTAAGTCGCGCCGATGCCCGCCAAGGGCGCGGACGTAAATTAGTGCCTTCCCCGGTGGCAGCCTTGGCCCGCGAGCACAACCTAAACGTTTTTACCCCCGCCTCGCTGCGCAATGAGGAAGCTAGCCAATGGGTGCGCCGCTGCCAGGCTGATGTGGCGGTAGTGGTGGCCTATGGGCGTATTGTGCCCCCGGATTTGCTGACTGTGCCCACCCACGGTTGGCTCAACCTACACTTTTCGCTACTACCGGCCTGGCGTGGGGCGGCCCCGGTGCAGCGCGCCATTATTAATGGCGATCAGGTCACCGGCGCGGCAGTTTTTGCGCTGGAGGAGGGGCTAGATACCGGCCCGATTTACGCCCAGCTAGAGCGTCCCATTGACCCACGCGATACTTCCGGCTCCCTACTGTCTGCTTTAGCCCACGACGGCGCCCCGCTGGTTTTGCAGGTACTGCAGGCTTTAGCTAGTGGCCAGGCAGTAGCTAAAGCACAGGCCAGTGAAGGTATCAGTGAAGCCCCCATGCTGGCAGTAAGCGACGCTAAAGTTGACTGGAACACCAGCGCCGTCGTTATTGACCGCCTAATCAGGGGCGTAACCCCGGCACCTGGCGCCTGGACCACCCTGGCCGGCGTCCGCCTGCGCCTAGGGCCAGTTGAACTAGTGGACGCCCCCCAACTAGAGCCCGGTGAGGTATTAGCTTCTAAACGTCAGGTGCTGGTAGGCACCGCAGATGGGGTAGTGGCGCTAGGGCAAGTAGCTCCCGCCGGTAAAAAGTGGATGGACGCAGCTGCCTGGGCACGCGGGGCCCGATTGGATGAGCACACGGTGCTAGGCCAGGAAGTAGAGGCCAACTGATGGGCTCTCAAGGTAGCTTTGGGCGCTCTAACTGCGGCAACCAGCGCCGGGGTCAAGGTCGCGAGCGCGGCCGCGCTAACGCCGGCGGCAAGCATAACCGTACTAAAGCAGCTCCCGCTAAAAATGCTCAGTCAGCTCCGGTAAATGCGCGGCGAGTCGCTTTTGACTGCCTACGTGCGGTGCGTGAAAACGACGCCTACGCCAACTTGGTGCTACCTAAACTTATCCGCCGCGCGCGTCTAGATAAGCGTGACGGCGCCTTGGCCACAGAACTGGTTTATGCCACCTGCCGAATGCAGGGGCGCTATGACGCGATCATTAGTCACTGCACTAACCGGCCGGTAGAGCAGATTGACGGCGATGTTCTAGACGTTTTACGGCTCGGGGCCCACCAAATCCTGGATATGCGTATTCCCGCCCATGCGGCTGTGTCATCGGCGGTGGATTTGGGACGTGAGGTGGCTGGTGGTGGGGCCGCTAAGTTTATTAATGCGGTGTTGCGTCGGGTAAGTGAACGCAGTGGCCAGCAGTGGCTGCAGGTATTAGCTGAGGATGCTGGCATTGATCTGGGGGCCACCCCTTTGGAGCAGATCAGTGACGTAGATGCGCTGGCAGTGCGTTATTCTCATCCGCGTTGGATTGTTAAGGCGCTGCGCCAAGCTTTGATTGTTAATGGGCGTAGCGAAAGTGACTTGATCAGCTTGTTGGAGGCAGATAATCAGCCGCCTGCGGTTAGTGCCTGCGCGCGCCCAGGCTGCATCAGTCCCAAGGAGCTAATTGACCAAGCTAGCCGCGTAGGTGAAGGGGCTAAGCTAGGCAGACTCTCCCCTTGGGCAGTGACTTTACGGGGCGGTGATCCAGGCCGGATTGAAGCTATTCGTGACAGTCGCGCCGGTGTGGAAGATGAAGGTTCACAGCTGTGCGCCGGTATTTTGGCTCATGCCCCGTTAAAAGGACGCGACACTAACTGGCTGGATATGTGCGCTGGGCCCGGCGGTAAAGCCGCTTTGCTGGGGGCTTTAGCCGCTCAGCGGGGCGCCACTTTGCTAGCCAATGAGGTCAGCCACCACCGCACCAAGCTGGTAGCCGACTCGGTTAAGGCCCTACCTAGCGCAGTGGTTAGCCTGCGCACTGGTGACGGGCGCGATTTTGGTGAGCGTGAAAGCGGCAGCTATGACCGTATTTTGCTGGATGCACCATGTTCGGGGCTAGGCAGCCTGCGTCGTCGTCCTGAGTCACGCTGGCGTAAGCAAGAAAGCGACGTCGCCGAGCTAGCCAGCCTGCAACGTCAGCTGCTGCTGAGCGCCCTTAACGCACTACGTAGCGGGGGAGTAGTGGCTTATGTGACTTGCAGCCCGCATGTTTTAGAGACCTCGCTGGTGGTTAAAGATGCGCTGCGTCGCTTTAAGCAGGCCACTCTGCTTGACGCCGGTGAAGTAGCCGCCCAGCTAAGCCTGAACCCTATCAGTGGTTGCCACCAACAGATGCTGCAACTATGGCCAGACACTGACGGCACCGACGCCATGTTCTGCGCCTTAATTCGGCGTGACTAATGCCGAGCCAGGAAAACCAATAACCAGAAGGGAAAAGCCATGCGCGCGCAGATCAGCCCCTCCATCCTTAACTGCGATATCGCCAACCTAGCTAGCGAATTGCAACGTATCGACAATGCCGATGGGGTGCATGTGGACATTATGGACAACCACTTTGTCCCCAACTTGTCCTGGGGGCTGCCAGTAGCGCAGGCGGTGGTTGAAAACACCAAGCTGCCTATCGACGCCCACCTAATGATCACCGACGCCGACCGTTGGGCCCCGGCCTATGCCGAGGCTGGCTGCCAGATCGTCACCCCCCATGCCGAGGCCACGACGGCGCCGGTGCGTCTGGCGCGCGAGCTCCACCGGCTCGGCGCCGGCGCGGGCATCGCCCTGAGACCCGCCACACCTCTGGAGGCCGTCGCCGACGTCCTGGGGGAGTTCGACCTCCTCCTGCTCATGACCGTGGAGCCGGGCTTCGGAGGCCAGTCCTTCATCGAGTCGATGCTGCCCAAGATCCGCCGGGCGCGCGAGCTGGTCGGTGTCAGAGGGCTCGACCTGCGAGTGCAGGTCGATGGCGGTATCACCGCCCAGACGATTGAGCGCGCGGCCGAGGCCGGGGCGGATGTCTTCGTCGCCGGGTCGGCGGTCTATCGTGCCGACGACGCCCTGGCCGCCATTTGCGAGCTGCGTGAGGCGGCCTCCTCGCACTGCCATGGCGCTCACGGTGGACACTGACGACGCCGCGGGGCGCTGCCCGCGACCGGCAGCGATGTCCTGTTGGAGGAGGTGTTCGTGATGCAGATGTGGCAGCCGATGCGTGAAGCCACCCCGCCCACGTTGGGCTTGTGGGAAACCTCAAAGGCATTCGAAGGGTGGGAAGCACCTTTACAAGGCCCCCGTTATGCCGCCTCATTACTGGGGTCTCGATTGTTACACCAACGCAACTCTCGGTCTTTGTGAGGTTTCCACAAATGGAATGTGGTGCCCTGACCACGTAACGTCAGTGTCCAGTGGTCCTGCCCCTCGACGATTGTAGGGAAGGCACGGATCCACCCCGCCGGCCCAAGGAGGGCCCGCCGCCAGCCCGGCACCGTCCAGGTAAGGAGACTCTTGGTGACCCTCTCCCGCATCCTCATCGCCAACCGTGGCGAGATCGCACTGCGTATCGTGCGAACCGCCCGCGATCTGGGGGCGACGTCGATCCTTCCGTACACGCCCGAGGACCTCATGAGCCCCGCGGCAGAACTTGCCGACGAGGCCTACGCGCTGCCTGAGGGATCGTCCTACACCGACGCGGCGGCGCTGCTCGAGATGGCTCATGCCACCGGCGCCGACGCCATCCACCCCGGTTACGGGTTCCTGTCCGAGGACGCTGACTTCGCCCGCTCCGTCATCAATGCCGGTATCACCTGGGTCGGTCCCTCGCCTGAGGCCATGGACGCCCTCGGGGACAAGATGAGCGCCCGGGCCACCGCCGAGCGGGCCCAGGTCGCCCCGGTGCCGGGCATCACCGACTCGGTCACCGACGCCGAGACCGTCATCGCCTTCGCCGCCGCCCACGGCTACCCGGTCGCCCTGAAGCGCACCGACGGTGGCGGCGGACGCGGCATCACCGTCCTGCACAATGACGACGAGGTCCGGGCCACCCCGGCCTTCGAGTCCGCGGCGCAGGGCGGCGGAACCCTCATCCTGGAGCGGTTCGTCACGGCCGCACGCCATATCGAGACCCAGTGCGCCCGCGACTGTCACGGTGGGTTCGCCGTCGTCTCCACCCGCGACTGCTCCCTGCAGCGACGCAACCAGAAGCTCCTCGAGGAGGCTCCCGCACCCTTCCTGCCCGAGGGCGTCCACGGGCGTCTGGTCGAGGCCTCCCGTCGCCTCCTGGAGACGGTCGACTACGTCGGGGTGGCCACCTGCGAGTTCCTCCTGACCCCCGAGGGCGATATCTGGTTCCTGGAGGTCAACCCCCGTCTGCAGGTGGAGCACTGCGTCACCGAGGAGGTCACTGGCACCGACCTGGTCGAGGTCCAGCTGCGCATCGCCGAGGGCGGTCACCTCGGACAGGTCAACGAGCCCCGCGGTCACAGCCTCGAGCTGCGCATCACCTGTGAGGACCCCACGCGCGGTCTGGCCCCCTCCACTGGCGCCATCACCCGCCTGCGCTGGCCGGCCGGCCCCGGGATCCGCATCGAGTCCGGAGTCACTGAAGGCGACGTCGTCACGCCCTTGTTCGACCCGATGCTCGCCAAGATCATCGTCACCGGCGCCAGCCGGCAGCAGGCCATCGCCCGCGCCCGGCGCGCCCTGCGGGAGACGGTCGTCGAGGGCGTCACCGTGTGCACCGCCCTGCACGCCGAGGTCCTCACGCGCCCCGACTTCACCGCACCCGACAGCGCCGGGCGACTGGCCGTGACCACGCGGTGGATCGAGAACGAGGTGCTGCCCGATCTCGCCGACGCCGCGGCGACGTCGCAGGCCGACGGCTCGGCGGAGACGGTCGCCAACCCGCGCACCCGCTCCAGCTACATCATCGAGCTCAACGGCCGCCGCATGCAGCTGACCCTGCCCGACGGGATCCTCGCCCCCTCCAACCCGGCGCGGGGCTTCAGCCCCCGCAGCAACCGGGCCCAGCCGCTGCGCGGCCGTTCGGGCGCGACCCGCTCACCTCGAGGCGCAGCCCCTGGTGAGACCGGGACCGCCGGCGGTGAGCCCGGTGTCATCGCTGCGCCCATGCAGGCCATCGTCACTCGGATCTGCGTGGAGCCGGGCCAGCCGGTCTGCCAGGGCGATCTGCTCGTGGTCCTGGAGTCCATGAAGATGGAGAACTACGTCCACGCACCCAGCGACGGCACCATCTCGGAGATCCCCGTCAGCGCCGGACGCACCGTCTCGGCCGGCGATGTCCTGGTGCGCATGAGCACCCCCGAGAACGACTCCGAGGAGGCCTGAACCGTGACCACCGCCCCCATCACCGGCCCCGGCGCATCTGCCGAGACACCGGCCCAGGGAACCACTATGGCCGACTCGGAGGCCACCACCGCCTTCCGCCAGCGCATCGCCCGCGTCGACCGGGAGGCGGAGGAGCGCGCCGCCGCCCGTCAGCACGCCAAGGGCAAGCGCACCGCCCGCGAGCGCATCAACGACCTGCTCGACGACTCCACCTTCCTGGAGATCGGCCGCTACACCGGCTCCGGGGCAGGTGAGAAGGCCCGCCCCTCCGGCGTCGTCACCGGCTTCGGGCAGATCGACGGCCGTCAGGTGGCCGTCTACTCCCAGGACTTCTCCGTCTCCGGCGGCGCCCTGGGCACCATCGAGGGGGACAAGATCGTCCGCCTCCTGGACGACGCCCTGCGCCTGCGCATCCCCGTCATCGGGCTCATTGACTCCGGTGGCGCCAAGATCCAGGAGGGCGTGGGCGCCCTGCGCCAGTACGGACGCATCTTCAACCGCACCTGCGCCGCCTCCGGGCTGGTCCCGCAGATCAGCGTCATCCTGGGACCCTGCGCCGGTGGCGCCGTCTACAGCCCGGCCCTGACCGACTTCGTCATCGCCACCCGCCAGGCCTCCCACATGTTCGTCACCGGCCCCGACGTCGTACGCGCCACAACCGGTGAGCAGATCAGCGCCGAGGACCTCGGCGGTGCGCAGATCCACGGTTCCGTCTCCGGCGTCGTCCACTACGTGGCCGACGACGAGGAGGACGCGTTGGGGCAGGTCCGCACCTTCCTGGCCTACCTGCCCTCCTCGGCCGAGGTCAGCGCCCCCCTGTACGCCTACGACGACGCCGACGCCCAGGCCGACGCCGAGGCTGCCCGCAGCGTCGGCGAGATCGTCCCGGCCTCCACCCGGCAGGCCTACGACGTCGTCGAGGTGGTCTCGGCCGTCGTCGACCACGGCGAGCTCGTCCAGGTCCAGGAGGAGTTCGCACCCAACGTCGTGGTCGGCTTCGCCTGCTTCGAGGGCCACCCGGTGGGGATCGTCGCCAACCAGCCGCTGGTGGACGCCGGCACCCTGGACGTCGACGCCTCCGAGAAGCTCGCCCGCTTCGTGCGCTTCTGCGACGCCTTCGGGCTGCCGGTGGTCACCTTCGTCGACGTCCCCGGTTACCGTCCCGGAGCCGAGCAGGAGCACGCCGGCATCATCCGCCGTGGCGCCAAGGTCATCAACGCCTACGCCACCGCCACCGTACCGCTGGTGACGATCGTCCTGCGCAAGGCCTACGGCGGCGCCTACATCGTCATGGGCTCCAAGGCCATCGGCGCCGACCTCAACTTCTGCTGGCCGGGAGCCGAGATCGCCGTCCTGGGAGCGGCCGGGGCCGTCGGCATCATCCACCGCCGCGACCTGGCCAAGGTCCGTGATGAGCAGGGGGAGGAGGCCGCCGCCGCCGAGCACGAGCGGCTCGTGGCCGAGTACACCGACGCCGTCATCAACCCCGACAAGGCCGTGGCCATCGGAGAGATCGACGCCGTCATCGCCCCCGAGGACACCCGCAACGTCATCGTCGACTCACTGGCCGCGCTGCGCGCCAAGAACGACGCCCGCCCCGACTCGCCCAAGAAGCATGACAACATCCCCCTCTGACTCCGGCTCCGAGACCCACTCGCCACCGCCTCCCTCGTCTTCCCCGACTTCACCCGACCCCAGTTCAGGTAACCGTTCCGAGACCACCGACCACGCCGTCGCAACACCGAAGGACACCACTACCGTGCACACGAACTCGCAAGTCCCCAGCCCCGCGACCACCATCGCTGAGCGCCTGAGCGGAGGCGAGCCCTACATCATCACCTTCGGAGGCCAGGCCACTCCTTGGCGTCAGACACTGGCCGACCTGGTCTCCCTGGACCAGGCCCTGGCCGACGACGTCGTCACGGTCGACCGGGCCGTGGCCGAGCGCCTGGCCCCCGTGGCCACCGACCTGCTCACCGTGACCCCGCGTGGCTCGCGGCTCCTGGACGACGAGGCCGCTCCGGTCACCCCCCAGCACCGCACCACCGCCGACGGCGCAGACGTCTCCGTGCCAGGCATCCTCATGGCCCAGCACGCGGCCCTGGCCTCCCTGCCCGGCGCCGGCATCGACCCGGCCTCCCACGCCCCGGTGAGCGCCATCGGCCACTCCCAGGGCGTCCTGGGCGTCAGCCTCCTCCAGGCCGTGCAGGCTGGTGAGCGCGAGAGCGTCATCGAGGTTCACGCCATCGCCCGCCTCATCGGCGCCGCGGCCACCCGCACCACCCGCCGCCTCGACCTGGGCACGGTGGGGGAGTCCACCCCCATGCTCTCGGTGCGCGGCGTCACCCGCAGCGTGCTCGACGCCGTCCTGGCCCGAGTCCCCGGCTCGGAGCGGATCTCCGTGGGCGTGACCAACGGCCGTCAGGCGCACATCCTCTCGGGGCGCCCAGCCGACCTCGAGAGCGTTGTCACCGCGCTGGAGGCGGCCGCCGCCCGCAGCGCCAAGGCCCGCAAGGACCGCCGTCGCGGCGGCGCCGTCCTGGCCCCGGTCACCGAGTTCCTCACCACCTCGGTCCCCTTCCACACCCCGCTGCTCGCCGGTGCCGTCGACGACGTCGCCGCCTGGGCGGCCGCCTGCGGCCTGAACGAGAAGCTCGCCCGCGACCTGGCCACCGCCGTGCTCATCGACCCGGTCGACTGGCCCGGTCTGGTCACCGAGGCCCTCGCAGCCGGATCGGACGCACCGGTGCGCACCGTCCTGGACCTGGGACCGGGCAACGTCCTGGTCCGCCTCACCGAGGGCGTCGTGGCCGGCACCGGCACCACCGTCGTGCCCGCCGGGACCGCCAAGGCCATCGACGACCTCGACCGCGCCGGCGCGGCCCCCCGTCCCGGCGTCGACCGCTCCCGCTTCGCCCCGCGCATCACCCGCCTGCCCGACGGCCGTCTCACCCTCGACACCGCCTTCACCCGCCTGACCGGGCGCAGCGCGGTGCTCCTGGCGGGAATGACCCCCACCACCGTGGATCCCGCCATCGTGGCGGCCGCCGCCAACGCCGGCTACTGGGCCGAGCTCGCCGGTGGGGGCCAGACCACCCCCGCCGTCCTGACTGAGAACCTCGAGGGCCTGGAGAAGGCGCTCGAGCCCGGGCGCACCGCGGCCTTCAACGCCATGTTCATGGACCGCTACCTGTGGAACCTGCACCTGGGGACCCAGCGCCTGCTGTCCAAGGCCCGCGCCGGGGGCGCCCCCATCGACGGCATCACCATCTCCGCCGGGATTCCCGAGCTCGAGGAGGCCACCGCCCTGCTCGAGCGCCTCCACGCCGAGGGCTTCCCCTACATCGCCTTCAAGCCCGGCACCGTGGACCAGATCCGTCAGGTCCTGGCCATCGCCCGCGCCGTGCCCGACAGCCCCGTCATCATCCAGATCGAGGACGGGCACGCCGGTGGCCACCACTCGTGGGAGGACCTGGACACCATGCTCCTGGCCACCTACGACGCCATCCGCGCCGTGACCAACGTGGTGCTCGTCGTCGGCGGCGGCATCGGTACGCCCACCCGCGCCGCCGACTACCTCACCGGCCGCTGGGCCGAGGCCTACGGCACGGCCGCCGCCCCCGTCGACGGCGTCATGATCGGCACCGCCGCCATGACCTGCCTGGAGGCCAAGACCAACGACGACGTCAAGCAGCTCCTCGTCGACACCCCCGGGATCCCCGACGACTCCGGGGTAGAGGGCGGCTGGGTCGCCTCCGGGGAGTCCATCGGTGGCATGACCTCTGGGTTGTCCCACCTGCGTGCCGACCTCTACGAGATCGACAACTCCTCGGCCCGGGCCTCCCGCCTCATCCAGGAGCTCGCCGGTGACGAGGCCGCCATGGCCGCACGCCGCCAGGAGATGATCGACGCCCTGGCCAAGACCGCCAAGCCCTACTTCGGCGACGTCGAGGAGATGACCTACCTTGAGTGGGCCACCCGCTACGCCGAGCTGTGCGTCGCCCCCCACGAGGGGCGCAGCGCCACCCGTGCCGACTGGGCCGACGAGGGCTGGTACGACCGCTTCATCGACCTGCTGCACCGCATCGAGGCCCGCCTGAGCCGGGCCGACCACGGCGAGATCCCCACGCTCTTCGCCGACTACGACGCCGTCATCGACTCCGACGCCGCCCTGGCCGCCCTGGCCGAGCACTACCCGTCGGCCGCCTCCACCCTCGTGGAGCCCGTCGACGCCGCCTGGTTCGTCGACCTGTGCCGCAAGCACCCCAAGCCCGTGCCCTTCGTGCCCGTGGTCGACGCCGACATCCTGCGCTGGTGGGGCACCGACTCCCTGTGGCAGTCCCAGGACCCGCGCTACACCGCTGACCAGGTGCGCATCATCCCCGGTCCGGTCGCCGTTGCCGGCATCACCACCATCAATGAGCCGGTCGGCGAGCTGCTGGGCCGCTTCGAGACCGCCGCCGTCGAGGCCCTCCAGGAGGCCGGCACGGGTGAGCAGGAGGCCGCCGGCCGCCTGGGCGCAGCCCCCGCCGTGGCCGACGGCGTCCTGGCAGCTCCCGTGGCCGACGCCAAGGAGCTCGTCCAGGTGGCCCCCCACGTCCTGTGGAACGGTCACCTGACGGTCAACCCGGCCACCGTCCTGGACGACGACGCCTACAACGTCGTCGCCCGCCCGGACGTGGCCGAGGACGCCTACGACCTCGACATCCGCCTCGACACCCACTGGGACGGCACTCCCGGCGGAGACAAGATCCACGCCGTGCGCCGCCTCGTGGTGCCGCTGCGCCTGGCCCGCGCCTGGGACGGCGCCGCCCCACTGGTCGACCCCGAGCGCATCAGCGAGACGATGAACGACCTGCTGCGGGCCACCGCCGGCGTGGGGGCCGTGTCCATCACGGGCGACCATGTCGACCACCTGCCCGAGGTCCGCCCCGCGCAGGCCGGGGCCACGGACGTCCTGGGACGCCCCACCACCCAGCCCTTCGGCACCATCCACGGCTCCTTCACGCTGGCCAGTAACCTGGGCCACGACCACGCCTCGGTAACTGCCGACGCCTTGCCCGTGGACCTGTCCGCCGCGCCCTTCGTGCCCGACGCCCTGCTCGGCCCCTGCTGGCCGGTGGTCTACGCCGCCCTGGGCAGCGTCGTCGAGGACGGCATGCCGCTCATCGAGGGCCTGCTCGGTGCCGTCCACCTGGACCACACCATCGACCTGCACCTCACCCTCCACCAGCTCCAGGAGGCCGCAGCCACGACCAGCCCCACGATCAACGTCACCGGCTGGGTCGCCGCGCTGGAGGAGTCCAGCGCCGGCCGCGTCGTCGACGTGCGCCTGGAGCTGACCGACGCCACCGACGGCACCGTGGTGGCACTCATGCGTGAGCGCTTCGCCATCCGCGGCCGCGCCTCCGGCAACGCCGTGCCCAGCGCCCCCGAGCTCGCCGGCGGCACCGGACGCGAGACGGCCCCGGCCGCACGCCGCATCCTGCGCCGCACCACCGTCACCGCGCCCGCTGACATGACTGCGTTCGCCCGGGTCACCGGTGACTTCAACCCGATCCACACCTCCTACAACGCCGCCCACGTGGCCGGCATGGAGGCCCCGCTCGTCCACGGCATGTGGCTGTCGGCCACCGCCCAGCAGGTGGCGGCCTCCACCGCTGCCGACGGCTCGCGCCACGTCCTGGCCGGCTGGACCTACGTCATGACCGGTCCGGTGGAGCTGAGCGACGACGTCGAGATCACCGTGGAGCGCACCGGCCTGGTGGTCGGCGGCGGCTACGTCCTGGAGGTCGTCTGCCGCATCAACGGCGAGGTCGTCTCCCGCGGCACCGCCGTGACGACGCCCGAGCCCACCGCCTACGTCTACCCCGGCCAGGGCATCCAGGCCCCCGGCATGGGCCTGGACGAGATGAACTCCTCCAAGGCCGCCCGGGAGATCTGGGAGCGGGCCGATGCCCACACCCGTGCCGAGCTGGGCTTCTCCGTCATCAACCTGGTGCGCGACAACCCCACCGAGATGACCGCCCGCGGCGTCACCTACCGCCACCCCGAGGGCCTGCTCAACCTCACCCAGTTCACCCAGGTGGCCCTGGCCACCGTCGCCATGGCGACCACTGCGCGCCTGGCCGAGGCCGGTGCCCTCGTGGACAGCGCCGCCTTCGCCGGCCACTCCCTGGGCGAGTACACGGCGCTGAGCGCCTACGGGCGCGTCATGCCCGTGGAGACGACCATCTCGATCGTCTTCCAGCGCGGCTCCACCATGCACTCGCTGGTGCCCCGTGACGCCGATGGCGCCTCGAACTACCGTATGGGTGCCCTGCGCCCCAACCAGGCGGGCATCAAGGCCGACGAGGTCGAGGCCTACGTGCGCTCGATCTCCGAGGCCACCGGCGAGTTCCTCCAGATCGTCAACCACAACCTGGCCGGCGTCCAGTACGCCGTGGCCGGCACGATCAAGGGCCTGGACGCCCTGGCCGCCGACGCCCGCGCCAAGGCCAAGGCCCGCGGGGGCAAGAACCCCTTCATGTTCGTCCCCGGCATCGACGTGCCCTTCCACTCCGAGGTGCTGCGCCCCGGCGTGCCGGAGTTCCGTGGCCGCCTGCTCGAGCTCGTCCCTGAGAACCTGGACGTCGCGCGCCTGGTGGGCCACTACGTTCCCAACCTCGTGGCCCGGCCCTTCGCCCTGACCCAGGACTTCGCCCGCTCGATCCTTGAGGTCGTGCCCTCCGAGCCCGTCGAGGAGATCCTGGCCGACTGGGACTCCTGGGTGAAGCGCCCCACGGAGCTGGCCCGCGTCCTGCTCGTCGAGCTCCTGGCCTGGCAGTTCGCCTCCCCGGTGCGCTGGATCGAGACCCAGGAGGTCCTGCTGTCCTCCCCGAGCGAGGGCGGCCTGGGGATCGAGCACATCGTCGAGGTGGGCCTGGCCAATTCCCCCACCCTGGCGAACCTGGCCACCAACACCCTGCGTCTGCCCCAGCACGCCGGTCGCCACGTCACCGTGCACAACGCTCGCCGCGACGAGGCCCGGGTCCTGGCCACCGACACCGACCCGGCCGTCGAGCTCACTGAGCCGGACTTCGACGTTCCGGCCGCGCAGGAGCCGGCTGCTGAGGCCGAGGCTCCTGCGCAGAGCGCTGCAGCCGAGCAGGCTCCCGCCCCCGCGGGCGAGGCCGCACCGGCTGCGGCGGCTCCGGCCGCCGGCGGACCGGTGGACGACCTGCCCTTCGGTGCGACCGATGCCCTGACGGTGCTCCTGGCCCACGCCTCGCGCATCCGTCCCGAGCAGATCGGCGCCACCGACACCACCGAGACGCTCACCAACGGAGTCTCCTCGCGCCGTAACCAGCTCCTCATGGACCTGGGCACCGAGCTCGAGCTCGCCTCCATCGACGGTGCCGCCGACGCCGACATGACCACCCTGGCTGCCACGGTCGCCAAGGGCGCCCCCGGCTACAAGGCCTTCGGCCCGGTCCTCACCGAGGCCATCCGTGTGGGCCTGGGCCGTCTCCTAGGCCCCTCCGGTGTGCGCGCCTCCCGGATCGCCGACCGTGTCACCGGGACCTGGGGCCTGGGACAGGGCTGGGTCTCCCACGTGACCGCCGCTGTGTTCCTGGGCACCCGCGAGGGCACCTCCATGCGTGGCGAG
>ERZ772906.879-NODE-879-length-17182-cov-40.356863_pt1 | contig 17182 bp, 15 predicted proteins | sample MGYA00511338_ERZ772906 | MGnify/ENA primary metagenome ERZ772906 (study PRJEB29015, sample SAMEA2738076) | human oral metagenome | biome: human oral; feature: human-associated habitat; material: saliva | place: China | collected 2212 ... | reverse complement strand
CTCCTTCAATCCTTCATATTATGGGGTTAGAACAGCCAGCTGATATGACAGGTGAGAATCTTATAAATGATTAAACAGATTTTAATAAATCTAAAATAATTAAATCCCAAGCGCATTTTTTGCATTTGGGATTTCTTTTTTCATTACCTTTGCGCCCATAAGGAATTATATCCTTTCCGAGTTTTAAAGATATTAATGTGTAATTTTTAAACAGTAAAAGATTATGGATTTTAAGAAAATAGCATTATCATTTGTAGTAGCATTTAGTGTATGTTCACTCAGTGCACAGGCACAGAGCCAGTGCTCAAAGAAGTGTGACAAGGCTCCAAATGAGCAGGTAGAGAAGGGCAAGCAGTGCGATAAGGCAGGTAAGGCTTGTGATGAGAAGGCTGGTAGCTGCTGCAAGAAGCAGGAAAAGGCTTGCGATAAGTCTGCTAAGGCTTGTGATAAGGCAAAGAAGGACTGCAAGAAGGCACAGGCAGGTAGCTGCTGCAAGAAGCAGGCTCAGCCAAAGAAGAAGTAATAGTTTAACTTCAAAAATAAGAAAGTCGTGTCGAAAGGCACGACTTTTTTGTTGTTATCAGAACTTTATCGTACTTTTGTAGTAATAAAACTACGTGCGATAAGATGAGATAAGGAATTCTTCATTCTTTTTCTTATTGCGCTTGTGGATAAAAGTCATAGCTATGAACGTAAAGATAGAAGCTTCGTGGGAACAACAACTGAGAGGAGAGTTTGAGAAACCTTACTTCCAGCAGTTGGTTGAGCAGGTGAGACAAGAGTATGCACAGTTCTCTTGTTATCCTCCGGGGAAGTTGATTTTCAATGCCTTTAATCTTTGTCCTTTCGATAAAGTAAGGGTTGTGATTATCGGTCAAGACCCTTATCACGAGCCCGGACAAGCGATGGGATTGAGTTTCTCCGTACCTGAGGGAGTACAGCTTCCTCCATCATTGCAGAATATCTATAAAGAGATTGCAGCTGACTTGGGTACACCGATTTATCAGTCTGGTGACTTGACACGATGGGCAGAGCAAGGAGTTCTCCTGCTGAATGCTACACTTACCGTTCGAGCACATGTCGCTAATAGTCACCAGCGATTAGGGTGGGGAACCTTTACTGATGCAGCTATCAAGGCACTAAGTGATGGACGAGAGAACTTAGTCTTTATGCTTTGGGGCGGTTTTGCGCGTAGTAAGAAGGCACTCATCGACCAGCAACGTCATTGTGTCATAGAAAGTGTACACCCTTCGCCACTCTCTGCCAATCGAGGTGGATGGTTTGGGCAGCATCAATTCTCTCGTTGTAATACCTACTTAACCTCTTGTGGGCTTCTGCCTATTGAGTGGTAGTTTTAATCAATAGCAATGGAATGGATTTTAGAAGAATCGTGGCGTGAAAAGCTGAAGAAAGAACTGGATAAATCCTACTACAGGAAATTGGTGGAAAAGGTGCGAGAGGAGTATAAGAAAGAGACTTGCTATCCGCCAGAAGATAAGATTTTCAATGCCTTAAATCTTTGTCCTTTTGATAAGGTAAAGGTTGTCATTATGGGGCAGGATCCTTATTTCAATCCTGGTCAGGCTATGGGGCTGAGCTTTTCCGTGCCTGACGGTGTAAAGCTTCCGCCATCATTGCAGAATATCTATAAGGAGATTGCAGCTGACTTGGGTACAGCGATTCATCAGTCTGGCGACTTAACACGATGGGCAGAGCAAGGAGTTCTCTTGTTGAATGCTACACTTACCGTTCGAGCACACGACGCTAATAGTCACCAGCGATTAGGGTGGGGAACCTTTACTGATGCAGCTATCAAGGCACTAAATGATGGTCGAGAGAACTTAGTCTTTATGCTTTGGGGCGTTTTTGCGCGTAGTAAGAAGGCACTGATCGACCAGCAGCGACATTGTGTCATAGAAAGTGTACACCCTTCGCGACTCTCTGCTAATCGTGGTGGATGGTTTGGGCAGCACCAGTTCTCACGTTGTAACGCCTACTTGACCTCTTGTGGGGCGCAACCTATTGAGTGGTAAGCAGACAAGGTGAGGATTTAAGGAGTTGACAAGTTGTTTTTAATTAGGCTTATAAGGCTCATTAGGCTAATTAGCCTAATAAGAATAACATATCCAGCTAAGCTCTTTGGAACTTTAAAATCATGTCAGGAGGGAATTATTTACGTGTAGAGAAATAATTATTTTCACGAGAAAAAATATTTCTTTTCATGATAATAAATATTTTTCTTCATGAAAATAAATTGGAAAGGAGTTCCATTTTAGTGAGAAGATGCTGTTGGGTGAACAGCAAAACATAGTTTTAAATGAAATAATTTAGCGTTAAGAAGGATGGGTAATACGTACGAACATATTTTTATGGTGGGCGATGTGCTTGTTTCACCAGATATAATCAATGTGAAGTTTTGCTGTGACCTCGATAAGTGTCATGGTCAATGCTGTATCGAAGGAGATGCTGGCGCACCAGTAACCTTGGACGAGACAATGGAGATAGAGAACGTTCTCGATACTGTTTGGGGTGATTTGTCAGCCTCTGGTCAGGCGGTCATCGACAAGCAGGGCGTTGCTTATACGGATGAGGAAGGTGAATTGGTGACAAGTATCGTTGGTGGTAAGGACTGTGTCTTCACTTGTTATGAGAATGGATGTTGTCTTTGTGCGTTGGAGCGTTCCTATCGTAATGGTAAGACAGGCTTTGTAAAGCCTATTTCCTGTTCGTTGTATCCAGTTCGAGTGAAAGACTTTGGTAATGGTACCTGTGGTATTAATTATCATCACTGGCGCATCTGTGCTGATGCAAGAAAAAAAGGAGAAGAACTAAATCTTCCCCTTTATAAGTTTTTGAAGGAACCTCTTACTCGTAGATTTGGTGAGGAGTGGTATGATGAATTGTGCGAAGTAGCAGAGCAGTTGTTAGGGTGATTAGGCTATTAGGCCAATTAGCCTAATAAGGCTAATAAGTCTAATAGCTCGTCAACTTTTCCTAAACTTCGAGGGACTCATGCCCACATGTTCCTTAAAGTATTTACCCAAAAAGCTCTGATTAGCGAAGTTTAGCTCGTCAGCAATCTGTTTAATGCTCATCGTACTGTTTCTTAACATTACGCGTAATTCACGTGTCACGTAGGAGTCAATCCAGTCGCTTGGTGTACGTCTGCTGACTGTACGCACCGTCTCAGAGAGATATTTCGATGTGATACACAATTGTTGTGCATACCAGCTAACACGTCGTTCCGTACGGTAGTTCTTCTCCACTGTTTGTATGAAGTCACGGAAGATGACCTCAGCACGTGTCTGTCCAGCTTCTCCTACTTGTTGGAAGCGATAGATGATGTTACTCATGTCGATGATAAGTGCCTTTAACATTGTCATAACCAACTCACGACGGAAGCGGTGACCAGTGTCAACAATCTTTTCTTTGATATGTTCGATATCGTTTTCCAATGCTTTAGTCTGATTGTCATCAAGATGGAAAACAGGATGTGTACGGGCAAAGAGGAAGAGAGCAGAAAGTTCGTGAACTCCACTTACAATGTTCTGAAAGAAATCATACGACATGATGAGGGCGATTCCCTTGCAATCTTGTGAAAGCATATAATCGGCAACAACCTGCTCCTCACTGATGATAATGACGTCTCCAGCACTTACCTCGTGCATCTTTGTGTCAACGGTATATTGCGCATGACCGCTGGTACAGAGTGCAAGAAAGAGTGACTTCATGCGAGAAGGACTGGTAGGAAGTGGTACTTGAGTAATATCTTCGAAGAGAATAAGGTCGTTGTCTATATATTTACCTTCAGGATAGACTACTTTTGCTTGTGCTACATTAACTTCGAGAAGTCTTATCTTTTTGTTCATTTTCCTATTATTTAGAAGTTGCAAATATACTGATTTATTTCTTTTTTCGAAAAGTTTATGTGGGAAAAAGGACAATTTCTGTGGAAATATGGGTGGTAATAGGCTGTGATAGGTGATATTTAGAAGAAAATAAAAAATCCCTTTCTCGTTTTGTGAGAAAGGGATTTTCTTTATGTTTTCAGCTTTAGAAGCTGTTTTTAATCTGCTTAGAGAAACTTATGCATCAATGTTAGCATAGGTCGCATTCTTCTCGATAAACTCACGGCGAGGCTCAACATCGTCGCCCATGAGCATTGAGAATATCTCGTCTGCATCAGCAGCATTCTCGATAGTCACCTGCTTCAAGAGTCGTGTCTTTGGGTCCATAGTTGTCTCCCAAAGCTGCTCTGGGTTCATCTCACCAAGACCCTTGTATCGCTGTGTGTGGATAGTCTTACCATCTTCGTTGCCATTCGCATACTTATCGATGAAAGCTTGGCGCTGTTGCTCAGTGTAGCAGTACTCGCTAATCTTCTTGTAAGTACACTTGTAGAGTGGTGGTGTAGCGATATACAAGTGTCCCTGCTCGATAACCTTTGGCATATAGCGATAGAAGAGCGTCATAATCAGTGTGTCGATGTGAGAACCATCGACGTCGGCGTCGGTCATGATGATAATCTTATCATAGCGAAGTTTATCAGTATTTGCCTCAAAGTCGCCTTCTCCCTCAACACCGAAGCGTACGCCAATAGACTGAATAATATTCATAACAGACTCTGCTTCGAACACACGATGGCGCTGAACCTTCTCTACGTTTAGAATCTTACCACGAAGAGGGAGGATAGCCTGTGTATAACGGTCACGTCCCTGCTTAGCTGAACCACCCGCAGAATCACCCTCGACGAGGAAGATTTCACAGTCCTTTGGGTCCTTGTTAGAACAGTCTGCCAACTTACCAGGCAATCCACCACCGCTCATCACGTTCTTACGCTGTACGCTTTCACGTGCCTTACGGGCTGCAACACGAGCTGTAGCAGCAAGAATAACCTTGTTACAGATCATCTTTGCCTCGTTAGGATGCTCCTCAAGATAATCGGTCAGTGCCTCACCAACAGCCTGCTGTACGGCACCAGAAACCTCACTATTACCGAGTTTAGTCTTTGTCTGGCCCTCAAATTGTGGCTCAGCAACCTTGATAGAGATAACAGCTGTCAAGCCTTCGCGGAAGTCCTCACCAGTAATCTCAATCTTAGCCTTCTCCAACTGCTTAGAGATCTGTGGGTCATTGTCAGCGTATGTCTTCAATGTACGAGTCAATGCAGCACGGAATCCCTGCAAGTGAGTACCACCCTCGATAGTGTTGATATTGTTAACGTATGAGTGGATATTCTCTGTATAATCAGTGTTGTACATCACAGCCACCTCGATTGGAATGTTCTGCTTCTCTGTTTTGAGATAGATAACATCATCGAAGAGATGCTGACGATGGCGATCAACGTAACGAACAAACTCCTTCAAACCATCCTTAGCATGGAAGACCTCAGTGCGTGTCTTACCTGTTTCAGGGTCTGGGCGAAGGTCAGAAAGCGTAATCTTGATACCAGCATTCAGATAAGCCAACTCGCGCATACGACGTGCAACGATTGCCCATTGGTAAACTGTAGTAGTAAATATCTCTGGGTCTGGCCAGAACTGCTGACGTGTACCAGTCTTTTCGGTCTCGCCAACAACCTTTACAGGATAGAGAGGCTTACCCTTCTCGTATTCCTGCTGGTAGATTTTACCATCACGGAACACCTGTGACTTCATGTGTGAAGAAAGCGCATTTACACAACTTACACCTACACCATGCAGACCACCGCTGACTTTGTACGAACCCTTATCGAACTTACCACCTGCGTGGAGGACGGTCATAACAACCTCAAGGGCGCTCTTGTGAAGCTTCTCGTGCATGTCAACAGGGATACCACGACCATCATCCTCAACGGTAATGGAGTTGTCCTCGTTGATTGTAACTTCAATGTTCTGACAGTAGCCAGCCATTGCTTCGTCGATAGAGTTATCGACGGTCTCGTTAATCAAGTGGTGGAGTCCCTTCTCACTGATGTCACCAATGTACATAGCAGGACGCTTGCGTACTGCTTCCAATCCTTCTAAGACTTGGATGTTACTGGCGGAGTAATTATTCTCGTTTTCTGGATTTTCTGCCATTTTCTTTCGATTGTTCTTATAGTATGCAAAGATACACTTTTTCCTTTATATTTGGAAATAAAAACCATCAAAAAACACAAAAGAAAACATATTAATTTGTCGTTTTGTGCTGATAATTAGCATTTATTCTTCTTAGTGGTAATACTTAATTTCCTTATAAATGAGGATTGTTCGGAAAAGTCATTATCTGTACCTTTGCAACACAAAAACATTAACGAAAGGCCTTCTTTTATGTTAAATACCTTATTATTGGCATCCCTTACAATCAGTGGAGTAGCTGGAGTGACCCCAGACTCCGTAGTGAACAAAGATGTATCACTTAATGAAGTAGTCGTAACAGACTTCAAGCAGAACAAAAGAAACCTTACCTCTGTTGCTGTCTCAACTATTAACCATCAGCAATTATTGAACCAGCAAATTGTGAGTTTGAAAGAGTTGACGGCTGTTATGCCTAACTTTTATATGCCCGACTATGGTTCGTATGCTAACACACCTATCTTTATTCGTGGTATCGGAGCAAAGACGAAGGGTTCTGCTGTGGGTTTCTATGTAGATGGTGTGCCTCATTTTGAGTCGTCAGCATTTAATATTGACCTCAGTGATATTGCTGCTGTAGATGTGTTCCGAGGTCCACAAGGAACCTTATATGGTCGCAATACTATAGCAGGTGTTATCAATGTCTACACACATAACCCTCTTGAGTATCAGAAAACACGTATAAAAGTTGGCTATGGAAGGTATAATGACTTTGTAGCACAGGCTTCTAACTATTCTAAACTGAGTGATAAACTGGGTCTGTCAAGTACTATTTCTTATCATCATAATGATGGTATGTTCACTAATCAGTTCTTGAATGATAAGGCTGATAAGATGAATGAGATTGAAGGACGCTTAGGACTTTACTGGCGACCAACTACAAATTGGCTTATTCATCTCAATAGTACCCTTACTCATAGTAAGCAGAATGGTTATCCATACGCGCCTTATGACCTTGTTAAAGATGCACTGTCACCTATTAGTTATAACCGCAATAGCACTTACAAACGTCTGATTTCAACAACAGGTCTTAATGCTCGATATGAGAATAGTCGTATTAGTTTCAATAGTCAGACGTCTTATCAATTTATCAAATCAAACCAAGGATTAGATCAAGACTTCACCCCGAAGGACGTATTCTTTACTGATAATAACTATCATCAGAATATGTTATCCCAGGACATAACCTTGAAGTCGAATGATAAGGGACATTATCAATGGATTATTGGTGTGTTTGGTATGATGCTACATTCAAACCAATTTATAGAAACAAGTTATTATACGAAGGATTTTTCAACTCCTACTTTCTATAAGAACCCTACAGCAGGCTATGCAATCTATCATCAGAGCTCTTATAATATATGGAGGGGTTTATCGGCAACTGTTGGTTTACGCTTCGATTATGAGCATGCTAAAATAAGCTATAATCAAGATAAGGTAACGTTAACAACAGGTGTTAATGCACATGTGAAGGACTTTATTAGTAGTGCAAACTTCTGTCAGTTCACTCCTAAGTTTACGCTTCAATATCTTACAAATAGGGATAATCTCTACTATGCGAGTGTCACTCGTGGTTATAAGCCAGGAGGATTTAATACTATCTTTAAGACCGACGCAGAGCGTTCATACGACCCAGAATACAGCTGGAATTATGAGATTGGGGCTCGATTAAAGTTCTTGAATGGACGACTGACTGCTGAAGCAGATATCTTCTACATTGATTGGCGACACATGCAGACAACCTACACTATTCCTGCTGTGGGTAACTTAATTGCTAATGCAGGGCACACGAATAGTAAGGGATTCGAACTCTCATTTGCTTATCATCCAATTAAGAGCTTACAGTTGAGTATGAACTATGGTTACACACACGCTCGATACTTAGAATATAAGAAGAGTGCTACTGAGGATTTCTCGGGTAATAGACTTCCTATGGTGCCTAATCACACGCTCTCAATAGATGGAACTTACACCGTTTTACAGGCTGGTTGGTTTGATAAGATTGTTGTTAATGCAGGCTTAACAAGTCTCGGTCGTATTTATTGGGCTGATGACAATATTGTTCGCCAGAACTTCTATGCGACGCTTAATGCGAAGGTTAGCCTCACAAAAGGTATATTCACATGGGGGATATGGGGGAAGAATCTGACAGGAACTGACTATATAGCGTACAGTTTCAAGATGTCAACTGGTAACTATGCACAGAAGGGTAAGCCTCTTACTTTTGGTACTTCCCTCAGCGTGACATTTTAACGAGAGGATAGAGGCAAGGATAAAAAGGATGCTACAGCTATTTCTGTTTACTCCTTCTGAAGTTCTTTCCCATGGTACATAATACGCTGCTCTACTTTTATAATTCATTATATGTTCAACAGCATTTCATCAAAGAAATTAAGTTTTGGTACGTTCTTCTGTCTATATATCGCACAGATGGTACCGTCATCCTTTCTTATGACAGCCTTACAGGTTATCATGAGGGAAGGACAATATAGTCTTGCAACCATTGGATTGCTAAATCTTGTACGAGTTCCATGGACGATAAAGTTTCTATGGTCGCCTTTTGTTGACCGGCACTGCGTAACAGTGCGTGACTACAAACGTACGATTATCACTACAGAGTTGATATATGCCGTTGCACTCTTAGCCACAGGGCTTATTAATGTACGTTCTGAAATCATGCTTGTAGTCATTCTGGCGTTTATCTCTATGCTTGCTTCGGCTACACAAGACATTGCTACAGACGCACTTGCCATCCTTTCTTTTAAGAAGCACGACCATAGTATGCTTAATAGTATGCAGTCTATGGGAGCCTTCGGAGGTGCAGTTATTGGTGGAGGAGTCTTGCTTATCTTACTAAAAAGCTATGGTTGGAATGTTGTAGTACCCTGCTTAGCTTTGTTTGTTTGTATGATGATTATTCCTTTAATGTTCAATCCTCATATCAAGATAGAGAATGAGAAACCAAGAGAACGAGCTAAGTGGACCGACATCTTTAGCTTCTTTGGACGTAAGGAGATATGGCCGCAGATAGGTTTCTTACTGCTGTATTACATGGGAATTATCGGTATTCTTTCCATGTTACGTCCTTACCTTGTTGATAAGGGATACGACATGAAGGAAATAGGATTCCTTACTGGTATCGTCGGAACAGCTGCATCTTTCGTTATGGCCTGGTTCTCTGGAGTTCTCATACGCCGAATAGGAATTTATAAGGCACGTATTATCATTGCAGGACTTATTATTCTGGCACCAATCTATTTTCTTGCAATGACTTTTACAGACTTTAACAAGACTGCATTTGTTATCGGAATTATTTATATTCAAGCTTGTTACGGATTGGCTACTGTGGTTCTTTACACTACAGCTATGCAATGCGTACGTCCTGGTAGAGAAGGAACCGACTTCACCATACAAATTGTTATTAGTCATGTAAGCGGTCTGCTCATTGCGGTATTGGCGGGAACGGTGGCACATATCTTTGACTATCGTGGTCTTTATATAGCTGAAACGGTGTTGGCTATTGTTAGCCTTATCTTTGTCCTATTAGCCTTTAGGAAGGAAAATTAACCCGTATATACATAATTGAACATGACAAATTGATTTCTTTTCGAATACATAACAAGGTGTTATTGCTCTCCTTATAAATGAGGATTGTCTATGTTATGGGTTATTCGTATCTTTGTTATATAATTTATTTCGACGAATGAAGCAAGAATTGATTGATAAATACAATGTATCTGTACCTCGTTATACGAGTTATCCACCAGCTAACTTCTTCCGACCTTTTACTGGGGAAGAGTTTCTGAAGGAGATTGATTATAGCAATGAGGTGCGTGAGAAGAATCTTTCTTTTTATTTTCACATGCCTTTCTGTCGGCGTCTTTGTCATTATTGTGGCTGCAACTCTTATCCAATGGCTAAAGAGGAGCGTATCGAAGCCTATGTGCAAGCGCTGCATAAGGAGATAGACATCGTAGCAAAGCATCTGGATAAAAGTAGACGTATATCGCAGATTCATTATGGTGGTGGTAGTCCAACGGCTATGCCTGTAAGCGTTCTTAAAGAACTGAATGAACATCTGCTGTCGCTTTTTTCTACGATAGAACAGCCTGAAATAGCCATAGAATGTCATCCTGGTTATCTAACAGCTGAGGACTGGCAAGGACTGTTGGATGCACGATTTAATCGTTTTAGTTTAGGTGTACAGGACTTCAATGAAGAGGTGTTGAGGCTTGTTAATCGTACGCCTTCTGAATTACCAACAGAGGAAATAGTGTTAATTCTTCGTAGTGCGGGTGTTAATATTAATATGGACTTCCTCTTTGGCTTACCGCTTCAGACGTCGGATAGCTTTAAGAAGACGATAGAGCGTGCTGTAGCAATGCGCCCCGACCGTGTTACAACATTCAGTTATGGACACTGCCCATGGATATTTAAGCGTCAGATGATACTTGAAAAGGCTGGTCTTCCTGATACGGAGGAGAAGGCTTTGATGTTCCAAAAGGCTAAAGATGTACTACATGAGGCAGGTTATCTTAGTATCGGTTTGGACCATTTTGTACTTCCTAATGATGAACTATCCGAGGCTTTGCAATCACATAGACTACATCGAAACTTCCAAGGTTATTGCACTCGTCGCACAACGGGGCAGGTGTATGCCTTCGGAGTGACGGGTATCAGCCAATTAGAAACTGCTTATGCACAGAATACAAAGTCGATAGATGAATATATATCAGAAGTTTCTGCGGGTACATTGCCTATTCGGAAAGGCTACCAATTAACGCCCAAAGAGCGTATAGTACGTGAAGTAATTGAGCGTTTGATGTGTAACTATCATCTTGATTGGACACAGCTTGCGGAGGATCTTGTAGTGTCGGTAGCTGACGTGATGGAGGCTATCAATTATGATGTTGAACGCCTGCAAGAGATGGAACGAGATGGTATTCTTTGTTTAACAGAGAATACTTTAGAGATGACAGGGGAGGGGAATCCCTTTGTTCGAACTGTGGCTGCTGCGCTTGATCCGATGATGGTGGCTACGAATAAGATGTTTTCAAAGCCGATATAAAAGCTTTACTCTCCCTTATCGTTGGGTAGAGAAAGTGGGTAGAGGAATCTATATAGCATAAATATTATGGAAGAAAGAAAGATAGTTGTTGTTGGTGCAGGTCTTACTGGTCTTACTTGTGCTGCTTATCTACGTCGTAAAAGTCAAGATGTAGTGGTTTTGGAGGCTGCCGATCGTATCGGTGGACTTATGCAGACGGAAGAGGTTGACAGCTTTGTGATGGAACAAGGACCGAGTACGGGTACTATTAAATACCCTGAAGTGGCTGAACTCTTCGATATGTTAGGCGATGATTGTAAGTTGGAGGTAGCACAGAGTTCTGCTAAATGCCGTTTGATATGGAAAGATGGACGCTTCCATGCCCTACCTTCTGGACTTTGGTCTGCTATCACAACTCCTCTCTTCACGCTGAAAGATAAGTTCCGCATCCTTGGTGAGCCATGGCGTAAGAAGGGGACAGACCCTAACGAGAGTGTGGGAAGCCTTGCTGAACGACGGTTGGGACGGTCTTTTGTTGATTATGCAGTCGATCCTTTCCTCTCTGGTGTGTATGCTGGTAACCCTTATCAACTACCAACTCGGCTTGCTTTGCCTAAACTCTACGACTTAGAACAGTGTTATGGGAGTTTCATTAAAGGGTCTATGGCACTTGCAAAACAACCAAAGACGGACAGGGAAAAGCGTGCAACGAAGGCTGTCTTCTCTACTCGTGGAGGTTTCCGTAGTCTTGTTTCTGCATTAGGGAGAGTTATTGGTGATGAGAGAATCCTAACGAATTGTAAAGACCTAAGTATAGCGCCGTTAGGAGATAAGTGGAAACTATCTTGGGGTAAGAATACGATAGTAGCTGAGCAGGTTGTTACAACTTGTCCTGCTTATGCCTTACCAAAGTTGTTGAGCTTCTTGCCTAAGGACCAACTTGACGATTTAAGCAATCTTTATTATGCTCCTGTGATTGAGATAGGAGTAGGAATGAAGAATACGGGGGATGTACATTGGAATGCCTTTGGCGGATTAGTACCGTCTAAAGAAAAACAGAAAGTGTTGGGAGTCCTTATGCCTTCCGCTTGTTTTCAGGGGCGTTCTCCTAAGGATGGAGCCAATTACGCATTCTTCATTGGTGGTGCTTGTCATCCTGAATATATCAATAAGACGGATGAAGAACTGATAGAATTGGTTAATACGTCCCTTCATACGATGTTGGGTTATCCTAAAGGCACGTGTGCTGACGTCATTCGTATTTACAGACACAGCCATGCTATTCCACAATATATGCCCGAAACGGATGCTCGCCTTCGTACTATTGATGCCGTAGAACTTGCTCATCCTGGTTTACATATCATTGGTAATTTGAAAGATGGTATCGGTATGGGCGATAGAATCAAGCAGGCTGTGGATATGGCAGAGAAGATTAGTTTGTCTGTATCGTAAATACAAGCTATCTTATACGAATATTTCTTGTTTCAATTTGCTGTCACTTTTAACACTTCAATTACTCCTCTGTAAACTAATAAGTTAAGTGCTTACAATGGATGACAGCAGTGACAGCAAATTGAATTTATCCCAATGGCCTAAGCAAAAACACAAAGTCAAACAAGTATATAACATGCAAAAAGCCATAATCCCAATAGGATTACGGCTCTTATTATTCTTTTCAGCTATGACTGAAAGTGTTCTTTATCCCAATGTAGCTACGTGCTTGCAGAGAGCAGACTTCAAATTAGCTGCCTTGTTCTGGTGGATAACGTTAGTCTTTGCCAACTTGTCCAACATCTTCTGTACAACAGGATAGAGCTTAACAGCCTCTTCCTTATCCGTCATGCTACGCAACTTGCGTACTGCATTACGCATAGTCTTAGCATAATATCTGTTGTGCAAGGTCTTAACCTTGTCCTGACGGATTCTCTTCAATGATGATTTGTGATTTGCCATCTTTGTTTTCTTCTTTTATTTTACTTGTAGTCCCTAGCAGAGTCGAACTGCTCTTTAGAGAATGAAAATCTCTCGTCCTAACCGATAGACGAAGGGACCATGGCTTATTTTGCGGGTGCAAAGGTAGCCCATTTATTTCAATCAACCAAACTTTTTGCGAATAAATTTTCGTAAGAGGCTGTATTTTTGTAATTTTGCATTGTTTTTTATATGATTTTGAAGTCAAAGGCAATTGTTTTGCGTTCTCTGAAGTTCGGTGATTCATCGCTAATAATTGATATGTTTACCGAGTTAGAGGGGCGTATTTCTTTTATAACGCGCATTCCTAAGACGGCGAAAGGGAAGATTAAGAAGCAGTATTTTCAACCACTGACCTTACTTGACCTTGAATTTGATTATCGTCCGCGAACCTCTTTGCAGCGTATAAAGGAAGTGCGTATCCTTCGCCCTTACGGCTCTATCCCCTTTGATCCAGTGAAGTCGGCTATCCTTCTCTTTCTTTCTGAATTCCTTTATTATGTTACTCGCGGTGAGCAACAGAATGCCCACCTATATAATTATGTATGCGCGAGTATGGAATGGTTGGATGAGGCTGAGCGTGATTATGCCAATTTCCATCTTGTCTTTATGATGAGATTGAGTCGTTTCATCGGTTTCTTCCCTAATCTCGATGCCTATCAGGCGGGTGCTTGCTTTGATCTTCGCAATGCAACCTTTACTGCAAGTGCACCTCTTCATTCTGATTATCTACTCCCTGCAGATGCAGCAGGTATTAATCAATTGATTCGTATGGACTATGAGAATATGCATCTTTTCCGTCTATCTCGTCACGATCGCAATCGTATTTCTGATATAGTATTGCATTACTATCGAATTCATGTGCCTGATATGCCTGAACTAAAGAGTTTTCAGGTAATGCGCGAGTTGTTTAGTTAATGTGTTTTATGATGCCTATTGGTTTCTTAAAATGATATGCTTGATTTCTGTTGTAGATGTAGTGGCTGTCTTAACAGATAGCAAAAATCCACAAACATACTGGAGAGTGTTAAAGAATCGTCTCAGAAAGGAAGGAAATGAAACCGTTACAAATTGTAACGCTTTGTAGCTGTATTGACAAGAGTTAAAATCTATAGAGATAGAAAAACATGCTTCTCTGTGAGAATTATGTTCATGTAAAAAAATAATTTTCTTCATGAAAAGAAATATTTATCTTCATGAAAATAATTTCTTTTTTTCATGATAATAATTTACGATTGGTATTTTGTTGCTTGTTTTTTTTATTACTTTTGTGAACTTGAAGCATGAAAATTCAAACTTAACCTATTATATAATATAAGTCTATGAAGTTAACAGAACAGCGCAGTAGTATGCTTCATGGTGTACTGCTGATTACTTTGTTTGCCTGTGCAGCGTTCTATATCGGTGATATGGGATGGGTGAAAGCACTTTCGTTGAGTCCGATGGTCGTTGGTATTATCTTGGGTATGCTTTATGCCAATAGCCTTCGTAATAATCTTCCAGAGTCTTGGGTACCTGGTATTGCCTTCTGTGGAAAACGTGTTTTGCGCTTTGGTATTATTCTTTATGGATTCCGTTTGACTTTTCAAGACGTGGTGGCAGTGGGTTTTTCTGCTATCATTGTGGATGCAATTATCGTATGTGGAACGATTCTCTTAGGTGTTTTGGTCGGTAGACTTTTGAAGATGGATCGCAGTATAGCTCTTTTGGCAGCTTGTGGAAGTGGTATCTGTGGAGCCGCAGCGGTGTTAGGTGTCGATGGAGCTATCCGTCCGAAGCCTTATAAGACAGCTGTAGCAGTAGCGACAGTGGTCATTTTCGGAACACTATCGATGTTTCTTTATCCTATTCTTTATCGTGCAGGAGTCTTTGACTTAACGCCAGATGAAATGGGAATCTTTGCAGGTTCTACGATTCATGAGGTGGCTCATGTAGTTGGTGCAGGTAATGCGATGGGCGCAGCTGTGAGCAATTCAGCGATTATCGTTAAGATGATTCGTGTGATGATGTTGGTACCTGTGTTATTGGTCATTGCCTTCTTTGTGGCAAAGAATGTTGCAGAGCGAGGCGACGATACTGGCGGTAGTAGTAAGATAAACATCCCTTGGTTTGCTATTCTCTTCCTTGTGGTCATCGGTTTTAACTCTTTGAACTTACTTCCAAAAGAACTTGTCGACTTTATCAATACCCTCGACACCTTCCTTCTCACCATGGCGATGTCTGCACTTGGTGCTGAAACGAGTATTGATAAGTTTAAGAAAGCAGGTTTTAAGCCTTTCCTCTTGGCTGCAATTCTATGGTGCTGGCTAATCGGTGGAGGTTATTGCTTGGCAAAGTATTTGGTGCCTATGTTAGGTGTTGGGTGTTAAGTGCTGGGTGTTAGGTGTTGAATTTTGGGTGATGATGATGTGTAAATGTTGGCTTGGTTGTTGGGTGTTGAATGTTAGGTGATGATAAAGTGCGCATCCGGGGGAACATGTTTGCGTTTGGGTGTTGGGTGTTTATTGTTAGGTGTTGATGAAGTGCGCATCTGAGGGAACATGTTTTGGTTAGATATTGAATGATATATAGGAGAGCACTTACCTTCTTCTACGAGTGTGCGAAGGCTTAGCACATTATGTGCGGACGCTTAACACATGTGGAGCGGAGGCTTAATAAGGATGCATATAAGAGTAAAGAGATTTATAATAAGGCTTTCTTCTCTCCCAAGGAAGGGGTTATTCTTCTTATAATGGAGATGGTTGATGAATAAAAAAAAGGCTGAACTTCTTTCGGAGTCCAGCCTTTTTTATTTTTGATATAACTATTATACGAAGCTGATAACGCCCTCAACAGCGCCTTCGTTGCTTTCGTTATCTTCATTATCTTGCTCAGGATTACTGATGCGTTTGATGTCTTTAATCATCTGTTTAGTACGCTTATAGGTTGGTGTATTCTCTACAGCAAGGATAACATCCTCGTTGTCGAGTTCATCCGCAGTAAAGCGATAGATGTGTGGACGATGCTTGTATTGTGAGCTGCTGTTGTCCTTATAGAAGCGGTCACGACGGTCACGACGCTCTGCAGCCTTCTCCTCTTCCTCTGCCTTGCGTGCTGCATCTTCCTGTGTCTGCTTCTTAATATGGCTACCCATACCGTCAACATCCTCAATACCGAAGCCCGTTGCAAGGATAGTAACCTTAACCTTCTTGTCGAGTTCAGGGTCAATAGCAAGTCCCCATTTCAACTCGAAGTCTGCACTGAAGTGGTTCATGAACTCTGTCACATCGCCCATTTCCTCCATTGTCAAACCAGGGTTGTCCTTGTCGTCAGTGTTAAAGTTGATAGAGAGCAGAATCTTCTTTGACTTATAGACATCGTTGTCGTTGAGCAATGGTGAGTTGAGTGCGTCCTCAATTGCTTGCTTCACACGACCTTCACCCTCACCATAACCGGTAGACATGATAGCTACGCCACCATCTTTGAGGACTGTCTTAACATCGTTGAAGTCAAGGTTCATAATACCATGAACGGTGATAATCTCTGCAATACTCTTAGCAGCCACGCTCAGTGTGTCGTCGGCCTTGCGGAAACCATTGAGCAAACTCAGCTCTGGGTAAATCTCACGAAGACGTTCGTTGTTGATAACGAGCAGCGCATCGACGTGCTTTGCCATCTCCTCGACACCATCCAACGCCTGATCTATCTTCTTAGCTCCCTCAAAACGGAATGGAATTGTAACGATACCCACGGTGAGAATGCCCAATTCCTTGCTGACACGTGCGATGACAGGTGCTGCACCAGTACCCGTACCACCACCCATACCAGCGGTGATAAATGCCATCTTCGTACCATCGTTGAGCATGTGCTTGATATCCTCTATAGTCTCTTCAGCAGCCTGACGTGCACGCTCAGGGCGGTTACCAGCACCTAATCCTTCCTTTCCAAGTTGCAAATGAACTGGTACAGGAGAGTCGTTGAGTGCTTGTGCATCCGTGTTGCAGAGTACGAAGGTTACGTCGTGGATACCTTCTTTGTACATGTGGTTTACGGCGTTACCACCACCACCACCGACACCAATGACCTTGAT
>ERZ772906.871-NODE-871-length-17241-cov-4.313744_pt1 | contig 17241 bp, 15 predicted proteins | sample MGYA00511338_ERZ772906 | MGnify/ENA primary metagenome ERZ772906 (study PRJEB29015, sample SAMEA2738076) | human oral metagenome | biome: human oral; feature: human-associated habitat; material: saliva | place: China | collected 2212 ... | reverse complement strand
AGGAGGTCCCCGAGCGCCCACAGACCCCGGAAGAATCCTCCGACCCGGCCGACTCCACCAACCCCGACGACCCCGAGGGTGCAGAGGAGACGGTCGAGGAGGAGCACGTCATCGAGGTCGCCGACCCGCGCGACTTCGCCGACGACTCCGGCCCCCAGTACGAGGATGAGGACTTCGACGAGATCGTCGACGGTGAGGCCGCCCCGGCCCCCGGCCCCATCGGCACCGCGACACCCGCCATCGCGCCCTCCTCCATCACCTCCGCCAGCTCGCAGTCGGCACCTTCCGCCGCTGAGACCCTGGCGACGCCGTCGACCGCCGCGCTGGGGGAGCAGGGAGCCTCCGCCCCCGGCAGCGCGGCCAGCTCGGGCCATGCCGTCAGCCCTGTCAGCGCAGCCTCCTCGGCCACCGCTGCCACCGCCGCCGATGCCGCGGCCTCGGCCGCCTCCGCCGACACCGCCCAGGTCGACCCCGAGGACCTCCTGCCGCCCCTGAAGTCCTTCAAGAACCGCTTCATCGACCGGGAGCTGACCTGGCTGGACTTCAACGAGCGCGTCCTGGAGCAGGCCGAGGACCACACCCTGCCCCTGCTGGAGCGCGCCTGGTTCCTGGCGATCTTCTCCTCCAACCTGGACGAGTTCTACATGGTGCGCGTCGCCGGGCTCATGCGCCGCATCAAGGCCGGCATCACCCCGGTGCGCGCCTCCGGCCTGGACGCCAACCAGGTCCTGGCCCAGGTCACCAGCCGCACCAAGGAGCTCACCGCCCGCCAGGCCGCCCTCTTCCAGGAGGACATCCGCCCGGCCCTGGCCGAGCGCAACGTGAAGATCCTGGGCTGGGACGAGCTCAACTCCGACCAGCAGGAGCGCCTGACCCGCTACTTCCGCCACCAGATCTACCCGGTCCTCACCCCGCTGGCGGTCGACCCCTCCCACCCCTTCCCCTACATCTCGGGCCTGTCCCTCAACCTCGCCGTCATCCTGCGCAACCCGCGCAGCGGCAAGGAGCACTTCGCCCGCATCAAGGTGCCCGACTCCCTGCCGCGCCTCATCCAGGTCCCCGGCCGCGAGCTCGACGCCGCGGACAAGGCCGCCGGCTGCGCCGTCATCCCCATCGAGATCGTCATCGGCCAGCACCTCGACCACCTCTTCCCGGGCATGGACATCCTGGAGCACCACCTCTTCCGGGTCACCCGCAACGAGGACCTCGAGGTCGAGGAGGACGACGCCGAGAACCTCCTCAAGGCCATGGAGAAGGAGCTCGAGCGGCGCCGCTTCGGCGACTGCGTGCGCCTGGAGGTGGAGGACACCATCTCCTCCTTCACCCGCCGCTACCTGGTGCGCGCCCTGGGCCTCAAGGGCGACGACGTCTTCGAGCTCCCCGCACCCCTGGACCTGACCTGCCTCAACCAGCTCCACGACCTGGACATCCCCGACCTGAAGTACCCGCGCTTCGTGCCGGTGACGGCCGCGGGCCTGGCCGCCTACGAGTCCTCCTCCGCGCCGGACGTCTTCGCCGCCATGCGCGAGCACGACGTCCTCCTGCACCACCCCTACGACTCCTTCTCCACCTCCGTCCAGGAGTTCGTGGCCCAGGCCGCCGCCGACCCCAAGGTCCTGGCCATCAAGCAGACCCTCTACCGCACCTCCGGCGACTCCCCGATCGTGGACGCCCTCATCGAGGCCGCCGAGGCCGGCAAGCAGGTCGTGGCCATCGTGGAGATCAAGGCCCGCTTCGACGAGGAGGCCAACATCTCCTGGGCCCGCAAGCTCGAGCGCGCCGGCGTCCACGTCGTCTACGGCATGGTCGGCCTCAAGACGCACTGCAAGCTGCTGCTCGTCGTGCGCCAGGAGTCCGACGGCCTGCGCCGCTACTGCCACGTCGGCACCGGCAACTACCACCCCAAGACCGCCCGCGGCTACGAGGACCTGGGGCTGCTGACCTGCGACCGCGACGTCGCCCAGGACCTGACCACCCTGTTCAACCAGCTCTCCGGCTACGCCCCGCGCGCCCGCTTCCGCCGCCTGCTCGTGGCCCCCCGCGGCCTGCGCGACGGGCTCGTGGAGCACATTGAGCAGGAGATCGCCAACCGTAAGGCCGGCCTGCCCGCCTGGATCCGCATCAAGGTCAACTCCATCGTCGACGAGACCGTCATCGACGCCCTCTACCGCGCCTCGCGCGCCGGGGTGCCGGTCGACATCGTCGTGCGCGGCATCTGCGGCCTGCGCGCCGGCGTCGAGGGCCTCAGCGAGAACATCCGCGTGCGCTCCATCCTGGGGCGCTTCCTGGAGCACTCGCGCATCTACGCCTTCGCCGGCGGCGGCCAGACCGAGCTGTTCATCGGCTCGGCCGACCTCATGCACCGCAACCTCGACCGCCGCGTCGAGGCCCTGGTGCGCATCACCGACCCCGCCATGGTCGAGGACCTCGAGTGGCTGGTCACCCACTGCGCCTCCGACGACGTCGCCTCCTGGCACCTCCAGCCCGACGGCTCCTGGGAGCGTCGCCTCCTCGACGCCGAGGGCAACCGCCTCGAGGACATCCAGGACAGCCTCATGGCCCGGGCGCGCTCGCGCGTCAAGGGCCGGCACTGAGACGGCCGTGCCATGAGCCCGTCCAGCAAGAAGAACCGGTCGCGTGAGACCGTGAAGGCCGCCGGCGCCCTCGTGTGGCGTGAGAACGGCAAGCACCTCGAGGTGCTCCTGGTCCACCGTCCCCGCTACGACGACTGGTCCATCCCCAAGGGCAAGGTCGAGCCCTGCGAGTCGGTGCGCACCTGCGCCGTGCGCGAGGTCGCTGAGGAGACCGGCGTCCAGGTCATCCTGGGCCAGCCACTCAGCCGCGTGCACTACAAGATCGCCGACGGCTCCCGCAAGGAGGTCCACTACTGGGCCGCCCGCGTCGCCCCCGAGGCCTCGGCCGCCGTCGCCGCCCGTTGCGCAGTCAAGCCCGCCTCGGCCAAGGAGATCGACGGCGTCGAGTGGCTGCGCGTGGGCCAGGCCCGCAAGCGCCTGACCTACTCCTACGACCGGGACCTGCTCGGCGAGCTCGTCGACCTGTGGGAGGACGGCAAGCTCGACACCTGGACCCTGGTCCTCGTGCGCCACGGCCGCGCCGTCAAGCGCTCCGTGTGGAACCGCCCCAAGGAGCGGGACAAGGAGACCGACGAGGCCACCCGCCCCCTGACCCACGACCAGGGCGAGACCCGGGCCCGCGCCCTCGTCCCGATCCTGGCCGCCTACGGGGTGGGCCGCGTCATCACCAGCCCCTGGAAGCGCTGCGTGGACACGGTCGCCCCCTACGCCGCGGCCGCGGGCCTGAACCTGGAGACGGCCGGGGCCCTCACCGAGATGGCCCACGCCCAGAGCCCCAAGGGCGTGCGCTCCGTGGTCAAGAAGGTCCTGGGCGTGCGCGAGGAGCCGACGGCGCTGTGCACCCACCGGCCCGTCCTGCCCACCATCATGGAGGTCGTCTCCCAGTACGCCCCCGGCAGGCTCCTGCGCTCCGTGCCCGACCGGGACCCCTGGCTCAAGACCGGCGAGATCCTCGTGGTCCACATGGCCCGCCGCCCCCGCGGCAAGATCCGCGCCGTCGCCATCGAGAAGCAGCGCCCCGTCCTGTCCGAAGGCCGCTGATTCGAAAGGGGCGCAGACTCGAACCGATGTCTTTGCTGGGAGAACTATGGACTCGCGGGTTACCAGGATTCTCCGGTAACCCGTGAGTTGATTCCCCTCTCGAGATGATGGACTGCTACTGGTGGGTGACGTGATCGTGCGGTAACGCCCCGTTGATCACATCCGGTTGCTGGGGCGCGTGACGGCGGGACCTGCGCCATGCCAGGAAGGCGAGGACGTCGAGGGCCAGGAGGCTCAGCAGTGAGGCGTGCGCGGCGAACCAGAACGGTATGTCGTAGGGCAGCAGCTGGCTGGGGTCGAAACCGTGCTCCTCGGCACGAGCCGTCGTTGTGGCGTTAGCCGAGAACCATATCCCATACAGACTGATTACGCTAAGGTTCAATAACGTCAGGATTACTGACGTCAATTTGTGAAGCGACGTATCTTTATGGTGTTCCGTCATCAGTTGCACCTATTCCGTAGGAATCCGACCAACCCTCGGTCAGGAATTTTTGTGTCGAGATTCCAGCTCGGCTTGGTGGGATTCCATAGTCTCGCTGCGTCCCAATGGCAGTAGAACTGATTCTTCATAGAACTAGTGTCTGGGTCGGGGTGGCCGTTACGTTCCGTTTCGTCGAGAGTCTCCTGCCAGGCTGCGTAACGGAATCCAATGCCTGCTGTTCTCCCCCATAGTGTCGGATACACCATGAGTGTGGGACTCCACTCCCATAGGTCAGCCCATTCGGTGTGGTCGATGAGATTCCCCGCCCACCAAGGGTCTGCAACGACCGGGAAGGCAGTGGTGTTGTCGAAGGAAACATGTTGTGTCAACTTGTTTCCGTCGATTCTGTACGATGTGGGCACATTTTTCCCGTTGGCGTCCTTAGCCCAGGGCGTAGCTATACCTCCTAGCCATCTTCCGTCCGCTCCGATCAGGGATACGCTGCCATCGTCTTCCATTTTAAAGGAAGAGCCTTCAGCTCCGTTAAAGGTGTATGTGTAGTCGCTCGGCGAGGAGGCTGAGTCAATGACTGTTGCTATCTGGACAGATCCGTCACTCTTTGGAAGTACTGTTGTGCTGTGGTCCCCGTCCTTATAGGTGATCCCTCCTACTGGCGAAGACTCTGCTGCTGTTGCTGAGCTGCCTGATAGGGCAATTCTAATGTCGGAGCTATCGGAGTCCTTGTCATCGACCGTGATGTCACCGGATGCCTGGCGGGGCATGGTGACAGTGCTATTGCTTGTCTCGACCGTATATCCGCCGGAACTTGAGGTCGGAGTCGCGTTGTCCTGCGTGACAATTTCTCCGGCATTGGAGAGCGCGGTTGCTGTGGAGTCTGGATCTGCGGCAGTGGGTGTGGCGAGGGCTGCAAGTACTGGGATGCTGACGATGGCGACTAGTAGGGGGGCTTCCGAGTTCTCATCACTGGCTCCTGGTTCTCTGTGTTTGGAGAGTTCCGGGATGTGTGGGGAGATGTGGCAAGGTGAGGGTTGACGGCGCTGTGGCTCTCGTTGCGCGGGGGCCGTCAGTGCTCCATCACTCCTGATGGGATCCACATATTTACCACTATATCAAATTGTGTTTAGTCTCACAAGTAGTGTTTGTCGCCGCTGATCGTTGCTGTCCGGAACCTTCATTCGGGGCGCCTATCGTGACCGCTGCCTGACAATTATCCGGTATCCGACTGGACCTCCGACCCCCTCTGACTGAGCGAGGAGAGCCTGTGCTCCTGACCCGTCGCGGCGCCCTGGGCGCCCTGAGCGTGGCCACCCTGACTGCGCTGACCGCCTGCGGGCGCGACGCCGGCGCCGCCGACCCCAACGCCTCCAGCGACCTGGTGGGGGAGATCCGCGGCGCGGGCGCCACCTCCCAGTCCGACGCGCAGGACGCCTGGATGAACACCTTCATGGGCGCCAACCTGCGCGCCACCGTCGACTACGCCGGCGGCGGCTCCGGGGCCGGGCGCACCAAGCTCGTCGAGGGCGCCGTCGACTTCGCCGGCACCGACACCCCCATGACCGTCGACGAGATCAGCCGGATCGGCGGCGCCGTCGAGCTGCCCCTCTACATCTCCCCGATCGCCGTGGCCTACAACCTGCCCGGCTTCACCGGCGAGTCCCACGTCAACATGACCGGCGAGGTCCTCGCCAAGGTCCTCTCCGGGGCCATCACCCGCTGGAACGACCCCGCCCTGGCCGCCCTCAACCCCGGCGCCACCCTGCCCGACCTGCGGATCATCGTCGTGGGCCGCTCCGACGACTCCGGCACCACCAAGGCCCTGACCACCTACCTGGCCACCGTCGCCCCCAAGGCCTGGCCCCACGAGCCCGAGGAGACCTGGCCGCTGCGCGGCGGCCAGTCCGGCGACGGCACCGCCGGCATGATCCAGACCGTCTCCGCGGCCACCGGCACCATCGGCTACGCCGACGCCTCCAAGGTCCCCGCCACCCTGGGCACCGTCGCCGTCGGCTCCAACGGGGCCTACGTGCCCGTCTCCGCCAAGGCCGCGGCCGCCGCCCTGGACGCCGCGACCCTGGGCACCGAGGCCGACGAGACCCGCCTGCTCTACCAGCCCAGCCACGACGCCGCGGGCGCCTACCCCATCGTCCTGGTCTCCTACCTCGCCGCCCGCCTGCGCTACGACGACGCCCAGATCGCCGCCGTCGTCAAGGCCTACCTGCGCTTCGCCGCCTCCACCCGGGGGCAGGACGCCTCCACCAAGGCCACCGGCTGCGCCCCCATCACCCGCCAGATGCGCGAGAAGATCAACGCCGCCATCGACAAGATCGCCGCCTGAGGCCGCCAGGCCCGACGCCGCACGCAACCACATGACCAGCCAGCACCCACCCGCCCAGCCGCCGCCCCAGACACCCCGAGGAGGGTCAGCCGTGGCCAGCACCACCGCACCGCCGTCGTCGCCGCCCCCAGCGGGCACCGCGACCGCCTCCAGCAGCGCCGACGACGCCATCATCCAGCCCGGCAAGGCCCCCGGGCAGACCGGCAACCGGATCTTCACCGGCCTGTCCTTCGGCGCCGGCACCTTCATCATGGTGGTGCTCGCCCTCGTGGCCGCCTTCCTCATCCGGGAGGCGCTGCCCGCCCTGACGGCCTCGCGCGAGACCCTGGAGTCGGTCTCCTTCATGCGCGACCGCAGCCTGTGGGGCTACGTGGCCCCGCTCGTCTTCGGCACGCTGCTGTCCTCGACCATCGCCCTGGGCGTCGCGGTGCCGCTGAGCATCGGGGTGGCCCTGTTCATCTCCCACTTCGCCCCGCGCCGCCTGGCCCAGGCCCTGGGCTACATGGTGGACCTGCTGGCCGCGATCCCCTCCGTGGTCTTCGGCCTGTGGGGCTTCCTGTGGCTGGTGCCCCTGCTCGACCCCCTCAACACCTGGCTGAGCGAGCACCTCGGCTTCATCCCGCTGTTCGCCGACTACACGGCCCCGGCCAAGAACATCACCACCGCCTCCCTGGTCCTGGCCGTCATGATCCTGCCGATCATCACCGCCACCATCCGCGAGATCTTCCTCCAGACGCCCACCCTCCAGGAGGAGGCCTCCCTGGCCCTGGGCGCCACCCGCTACGAGATGATCCGCCAGGCCGTCCTGCCCTTCGGCCGCTCCGGCATCATCTCCGCCTCCATGCTGGGGCTCGGGCGCGCCCTGGGGGAGACCATGGCCGTCCTCATGATCCTCTCGCCCGGCATGGGGCTGAACCTGCGTGTCCTCCAGGCCGGCCAGCACCAGACCATCGCCGCCAACATCGCCTCGCAGTTCCGCGAGGCCTACGGGCTGAGCGTCAACGTGCTCATCGCCACCGGCCTGGTCCTGTTCATCATCACCTTCGCGGTCAACTCCCTGGCGCGGTGGATCATCGCGCGCCGCTCCGAGTTCTCAGGAGCCAGCTGACATGACGCCCACGAATACCCCCGAGCCCACGTCCGGCCGCAGGCCCGATTCGGCCACCGAGGGCGCCCCCGCGCCCAAGTCCCTCAAGGCCGCGCTCGCGGCCGCCGAGGCCCCGGCCGCCCCGGTCGACCCGCTGGCCGACCCGCCCTCCATCGAGGGCGTGCCCCTGACCTCCTACCGTCTGCCCGACTGGTTCATCTGGGCGGCGCTGGGAGCCGCCTTCGTCGTCGTCGGCGGGATCGGCCTGCTGGCCGGGTGGAGCATCGCCGCCGTCGTCGCCCTGACCGCCCTGGTGTGGGTGGTGGGCGCCACCGCCGTCTCCTGGGTGCGTGAGGGTGAGCGCTGGGGCCGCAACACTCTGGTGACCCTCCTCATCTACCTGTCCTTCGCCGTCGTCATGGTGCCGCTGGTCTCCCTGGTGTGGATGGTCCTGTCCGGCGGATCGGCCCGCTTCGGCTACGACTTCCTGACCACGAACATGCGCGGCGCCGACGCCTCCAACGGCGGCTTCTACCACGGCATCGTCGGCACCCTCCAGATCACCGGGATCGCCACCCTCATCTCGGTGCCCCTGGGGCTGTTCACCGCCGTCTTCCTCGTGGAGTACAACGGCGGCTGGATCGCGCGGGTCATCACCTTCCTCGTCGACGTCATGACCGGCATCCCCTCGATCGTGGCCGGGCTGTTCGCCTACTCGATCTTCCTCATCGCGGCCGGCCCCCGCTACCAGGCCGGCATCATCGGCGCCGTGGCCTTAAGCGTCCTCATGACGCCGGTGGTCATCCGCGGCGTGGAGGAGATGCTCAAGCTCGTCCCCTCCCACCTGCGCGAGGCCTCCTACGCGCTGGGCGTGCCCAAGTGGCTCACCATCGTCAAGGTCGTGCTGCGCACCGCGGTGGCCGGCATCACCACCTCCGTCATGATCGCCATCGCCCGCGTCATCGGCGAGACCGCCCCGCTGCTCATCACCGTGGGCCTGACGATCCGCACCAACACCAACCCGCTGGACGGCTCCATGTCCACCCTGCCGGTGCTCGTCTACGACCAGTACTCCCGCGGGGAGGCCGCCGCCATGGAGCGGGCCTGGGCCGGGGCGCTGACCCTCATCATCCTGGTCATGCTGCTCAACCTCGCGGCCCGCCTCATCTCCAAGTACTTCAGCCCCAAGGGCGGCCGGCGCTAGCCCCGCCGGGACCACCGCGCCCGCAGCGCCCCAGAGCCCTCAGCAGTCCACCTCAGGTAAAGGAACCGACGTGTCCAAGCGCATCGACGTCATCGGCGAGAACATCTACTACGGCGACTTCCTGGCCGTGAAGGACGTCAACGTCGTCATCGAGCCCAAGTCCGTCACCGCCCTCATCGGCCCCTCCGGCTGCGGGAAGTCCACCTTCCTGCGCACCCTCAACCGCATGCACGAGACCATCCCCGGTGCCCGGGTCGAGGGGCAGGTCATCGTCGATGGTGTCAACCTCTACGGTCCCGGCGTCGATGCCGTCCAGGTGCGCCGCGCTATCGGCATGGTCTTCCAGCGGCCCAACCCCTTCCCCACCATGTCCATCGCCGAGAACGTCCTGGCCGGCGTGCGCCTCAACAACCGGCGCATCAAGAAGTCCGACGCGGACGACCTGGTGGAGGCCTCCCTGCGCGGGGCCAACCTGTGGGACGAGGTCAAGGACCGTCTGGACCGGCCGGGCCTGGGCCTGTCCGGCGGCCAGCAGCAGCGCCTGTGCATCGCCCGCGCCATCGCGGTCAAGCCCGCCGTCCTGCTCATGGACGAGCCCTGCTCCGCCCTGGACCCCATCTCCACGCTCGCCATCGAGGACCTCATCTCCGAGCTCAAGACGGACTACACGATCGTCATCGTCACCCACAACATGCAGCAGGCCTCGCGCGTGAGCGACATGACCGGCTTCTTCAACCTGGAGGCCACCGGCAAGCCGGGCCACCTCGTCGAGTACGACTCCACCGACAAGATCTTCTCCGCCCCCAGCCAGCAGGCCACCGAGGACTACATCTCGGGCCGCTTCGGCTGAGGATTGAGGGGCCAGGTGTCACGAATGGCGACTTTTCGGGCTGCGTGAGGCCGGTCCGAGCGTCCCCTGATTCACGTCCCCGCAGGTCAGCGAGTGACACGTTGATCCGGGAGCTCTTACCGCGCAGGTAAAAGTCGCCCGGAGTGACACTTCTGGGCGCCGTGCGTGACGCGGCGGTGCGATACAAGGGGGAGGCGGGCGACAGGGCGCTGGGGAGAGAGGGAGGACGTCGGGCCGGAGAGCGCCAGTCGGCGCGAATGCCGCTCGCGGCGGCTTGAGTTGGAGCCCGGGGCCCGTCACGGCCCGACGCCGCCCACGAGTCTACAGGTCCGGGCTCCGGGCCGCGGCGGTGTCCACCCAGTGAATCCACCCGACGGTCAGGGAGACGTCTGGACTGCTCCTGGCTGGGGCCTGCCCGAGCCTTCCCAGTCTGCCCGGGGCCGGCGAGCTCAGGTGTCCTCGGGGGCGTCCAGGCGGTAGCCGACGTTGCGCACCGTGCCGATGAGGTTGTCGTGCTCGGTGCCCAGCTTGGCGCGCAGGCGACGGATGTGCACGTCCACCGTGCGCGAGCCGCCGATGTAGTCCTCGCCCCACACCTCGTGCAGGAGCGCGTCACGGGTCAGGACCCGCCCTCGGTTGGCGGCCAGGAACTTCAGCAGCTCGAACTCCTTGTAGGTCAGGTCCAGGATCGTGCCGCGCAGTCGGGCCGTGTAGGCGGTGACGTCAATGACGAGATCGCCCACGTCGATGCGGTCGTCGTCGACCTCGTCCACGACCGGGACATGGGCGCGCAGCAGCCGCAGCCGGGCCGACAGCTCGGCGGGCTTGGCGCCGGCCATGACGAAGTCGGCGGCGCCCCAGTCGATCTGCACCGCGGCGGCGCCGCCCTCCTCCACGATGAGGATGATGGGCGGGCAGTCCATGGGTCCAGTGAAGAGCTGGCACAGAGCACGGGCGCGGGTCAGGTCCCCGCGGGCGTCGATCATGACGACGTCAGCGCTGTCCACCTCCGCGTAGGAGGAGGGCATCGGGGGGAGACACTCCACCGGGGAGTCGAGGAAGGCAGTCGCCGGCAGGACATCAGTGGCGTCACTCTCACGAGTGAACATGATGATCCGCATGGCTGCTCCTCCCGCGGCTCGCGATCTGGACTCGCCGGCGCAGTCGAACTGAGCAGCGGCGATACTGTTGGGACAAGTCAACCACACCTGGTCGCAGGCGGAATCTCCAGGGGCAACGACTGTCCGGATAGTGACCGTCCGCGAGGAGTACGGGGCGGGGCCGCAGTGAGGTCGCAGTGGGCCCTGCGGCCGCCCGGGTGTGGGACGATGCGTGCTGTGACTACCCACCACCGACGAGCCCAACCGGCCGCGCGCACCCGCAGAGCCTCCCGCGGCTCGCGCCATGACTCCCATGCCGCAGCCGTTCCGACGGCCGCCGGCGGCGCGGCGGACTGGGCCAGCGTCATCAGCAGGGTTGACTCCGGCGTCTCGGCCGGGCCCGCCGAGTCGGAACCCGCCGCACGCGCGACCGACTCGAATACCTCCGGTGAGTCGGCCAGCTCCTTCGGTGCTCCGGGAGCGGCCCGCTCAGCGGACTTAGGGGATGACGTCGACCTCACCGAGGACCTGGGCTACGCCACCCGCCGGGCCTCCAACCGCCCCAAGGAGCCGGGCCTGGTGGACCCGGCCTGGACCCGGCTCGCCTTCGCGGGCGTGGTGCCGCTGCTGCTGGCGGTCGGCTCGGTGCTGCCTGGCTGGGTGAGGCTGGCCCTCGTGGCCGTCCTGGTGCCGGCCGCCGCGCAGGGCTGGCCCGCGCTCGTGCGCGCCCGGCACGACCTGGGCGGCACGATCGTCATGACGATCAGTGGGCTGTCGGCCGCCGTCAGCGTCTACCTCCTCGACGACATGGGGGTGGCCGGCCTGGTCATGGCCTTCTCGATCCTGCTGGCCTTCGTCGGCCAGATGCTGCGCCGCGACGGCCGGCACAACCTGGTCGAGGACCTGTCCTCAACGGTGGCCGGCTGCCTGGTGGCGGTCTCCGGCTCGGCCTGGTGCGCCCTGGAACCGGGGCTGGCCGACCCTGCCGTCGTCGTGCCCACCTGTCTGGCGCTGTTCGTCGGCGCCGTCCTGACCGTCCTCAACGTGCGCGCCCGGATGCTGGAGGCCCTCACCGTCACGGTGCCGGCCCTGTTCGCCGGCGGCGCCGGCTACGTGCTGGCCTCGGCCGGCTTCTTCGGCCTGTCCCACATCAGTGCGACCGCGGCCCTGCAGAGCGCCGTGGCCTGCGTGGCCGTCGGCTTCGTGGCAGGGGTTCTCATGGCCTCGGGCAACCGCGTCCTGTGGACCCACCGGTGGGTGCCCGGTGGGCGGGCGGCGGTGGCCTCCGCGCTCGTGCCGATCCTGTCGGTCGGCGTACCGGTCTACGCCATCGCCCGCCTCCTGGGCGGCTTCATCGCCGGCTGAGGGCGGCCGACCGGCCCCGCGAGGCCCTGAGAACGCCACGTCACGGCGACCGGATGTCCAAATCGGTCACAAAGAGACTCCGAGGCCCAGCGGTCACGCGAAGAAACCGCAGAATCATGCGGTTTCGTCTGGCGCACCCAGTGCTCCTCGCCGCCTTCGTGTCCGATTTGGACACCGCGGTGCCGATCCCGCCCGGATCTGCGGCTCCAGACTGCGCCGGACACTCAGAGCGCCGGCGGATCCGCGCGGCCCGAGCGGGCGGCGCGCGTGATGCGGGCAGGGGTGACGTCGTAGGCTGCGGGCATGGCATTCACGCTTCCTGACGACCTGGCCCCCGAGCTCTACCCGCTGGCCTGGCTGGCCGGCACCTGGCGCGGCTACGGCATCCTCACCTACGGCGAGACCGTGCCCGAGCAGGCCGTCTACCAGGAGATGACCTTCGACCACGACGGCGGCCCCTACCTGCGCCAGACCACCACCATCTGGACGGTCGACGCCACCCGCTCCAAGAACCTCGACTTCGAGATGCCCGGCCTCCAGGGCGCCTCCCTCCTGGCCCCCGCCCAGATCTGGTCCACCGAGACCACCTACTGGCGGCCCGTCGGCCAGGAGCAACCCGATGGCGCCGAGACCACTGAGCCCGCCGAGGACGACGCCGACACCAAGGGCTCCGGTGGCCCGCTCACCCCCGTCACCCGGCTCGAGCTCGTCTCGGCCGACCCCGCCGGCCACGTCGCCGTCTGGGAGGGCTGGATCCAGGGGCCGCGCGCCCAGGTCGGCACCCAGGCCGTGGGCCGGGCCCGCACCGCTGTCCCCGTGGAGGAGATGACCCGCATGTTCGGGCTCGTGGGCGGCGACCTCATGTGGACCCAGGACATGGCCGCCTTCGGCCAGAGCGAGGTGACTACTTACGCCTCCGGCCGCCTCGGCCGCGTCGACGACTTAGATGACCCCGCCGCCCAGCCCGGCTCCGCCCTCGACCCGGCTGAGCCGGAGGGCGAGTCCTCCACCTCCTCCTCTCCCTCCTCCGACGACGCCGAGCCGACCGTCTGATGCGCCCCTCCCCGCTGCTGAACCGCCCCGGCGCCGTCGCCTCCGCCCCGGACGACCCCGACCAGGCCGTCCCCGCCCACCTCGGCGACCCCGGCCGCGAGCAGGCCGCCCTGGCCGAGGGGCGCGCGGCCTGCGCCCTGGCGCGCGACGTCGTCACCGTCACCGGGCCGGACCGCCTGAGCTGGCTGACCACGCTGTCCAGCCAGGTGCTCACCGCCCTGGAGCCCGGCGACGGCGGCGCGGAGACGCTGCTCCTCGACGCCCAGGGCCACATCACCCACGCGCTCGCGGCCCTCGACGACGGCCGCACGCTCTGGCTCGTCACGGAGGCCGGCCGCGGCGAGGCGCTGGCGACCTTCCTGGACTCCATGCGCTTCATGCTGCGCGTCGAGGTGACTGAGCGCCCCGACGTCATGGCGCTGGGCGCCCTGGGGGAGGGCCTCGAGGCCCTGGTCCAGGCGGCGCGCGACACCGCGCCGGACGCCTCAGATTCACCGGCCGAGGCTGGTGACGCCGAGCCTCAGGGCTCACTCATCGGCCTGTGGCGCGACCCGTGGCCGGGCGTCGTCGAAGGCGGCACGAGCTACGACGTCGGAGCGGATTGGTCGCACCCCGGCGAGACCTACCGGGGCGGTTTTGTCCTCGTGCCCGCACAGAGCGTGAATGCTGTGGTGGGGGCTTTCTTGGCCGCCGGGGAGGGGCGGCGCCTGGCCGGCGCCCTGGCCTGGGAGGCCCTGCGCATTGAGGCCGGCCGCCCCCGCTGGGCCCGCGAGGCCGACACCCGCGCGATCCCCCACGAGCTGGACTGGCTGCGCACGGCCGTGCACCTGACGAAGGGCTGCTACCCGGGCCAGGAGACGATTGCGCGCACCCTCAACCTGGGCCGGCCTCCGCGCCGCCTCACCGTGCTCCAGCTCGACGGTCTCGTCGGCGACATGCCCCGGCCGGGGGCGAGTGTGCGCATGGGGGAGCGGGCCGTGGGCGCCGTGACCTCCGTGGCGCGTCACCACGAGCTCGGCCCCATCGCCCTGGCTCTGCTGCGCCGAGCCGTGCCCGTGGGCGAGCAGCTGACCGTGGAGATCACCGAGGTCGACGAGGCCACCGGCGAGACCGTCCCCGTCGGGAGGGTTGACGCCGCCCAGGAGGTGCTGGTCTCCCCCGAGGGGCGCGCTCAGGCCAGTCCGGCCGAGCGTCCCGGCGCTGAGCTGCGTAAGGGCCTGCGACTCTGAGCGGTCCGGTCGTGCACCGGATCCCGGGCGCTCCCGGGACTGCTGCTCTGGGACCCGAGCCCGACGTCTGCCCGGTGACGGTCCGAGGGCTGTCACCCGCGGTGGCCAGTCGCTGTCGGCTCGAGGCTGAAGCGACGGTTGTCGGGTGCGTGAGGCGTCAACTGTTCTCGCTGGGCGTGGCCGCATCACTGGGCTCGGGCCTCACCGGCCGGTAGCCTGGTGCGCGTGAGCGTCCTTCTTCAAGTTGCCGTCTTCCTCGCTGCGGCCGTCAAGTGGACCTGGCTCGCGGCCCAGGTGGTCGCGATCCTCATGGGTGTCTGGGCGCTGGTCGACTCGCTGCTGCGCCCGACGCAGTACTACGTGGCGGCCGGTAAGAACACCAAGCGATTCTGGAACGTGGTCAACGCGGTGGGCACGGCTGTTGTCGGCCTGCTCGGGGCCGCCTCGATGTTGGGCCTGCTGGGCGTGGTGGCCAGTGCCGTCTACCTGGTGGACGTGCGCCCCGCCCTGCAGGCGCTGGCGCCGGTGAAGGTGCGTTCCTCGATCCGCATCCCGGGGCGGGCCTCGCAGCGCCGGCCGGGGCGCGGTGGGCGCGGCCCGCGCGACTGGAGCGCTGGTCGCTGATGCGCGCGGTCATTCAGCGGGTCAACCGGGCGGCGGTGCGGGTCGACGGCGAGGTGGTCGGCGAGATCACCCGGCCCGGCCTCATGGTCCTCGTGGGCGCCACGCACGACGACGGCCCCACTCAGGTGGCCACCGTGGCCCGCAAGATCGCGGACCTGCGGCTCCTGGAGGGCGAGCTCTCGGTGACCGACGCCGGGGCACCCGTGCTCGTCGTCTCCCAGTTCACCCTGTACGCCGACACCCGCAAGGGCCGGCGCCCCACCTGGAACAAGGCGGCCCCCGGCGAGGTGGCCGAGCCCCTGGTGGAGGCCGTGGCCGAGGACCTGCGCGGGCGCGGCCTGGAGGTGGCCACCGGCCGCTTCGGCGCCGACATGAAGATCGATATGGAAGCCGACGGCCCGGTGACGATCCTGGTCGAGGCCGAGTAGGGCCTGTTGCGAAAGTGGGGTGAAGCGTCCGCGTATTCGTACCTTAGGGCGCGTGTTCGTACCCTCTACCCCTCGAACGCGAGCCCTAAGTAAGGTGCAACCGCGACGTCGGCGACTGGCGTGCGGACATCAGCCCACAGTCGTGACGGGAGGCGGGGGCTACGGCTCCTCCTCGGTGGCTGAGGCACGGCACCGCCGGTCCCTAGCGTTGCGGGTAACGTGAAACCCGCGCAACGAGAGGAGCCGGAGATGAGCACAGGGGCCAGAAGAGAGAGGGTCGTGGTCACCCACGTCGCCGGGAGGATCGGCGACCACAACGACCGAGCCATGGCGGCCTCGCCGCGCCTGGCCGCCGCCCTGGCGCGGCGCTACGACGTCGAGCCCGTCGTCATCGGATCACCCCGCCCGGCGCTGAGCGTGGGTTGGCAGGTCGAGCTCGACGCCGCCCACGACGAGCTGGAGGCGCTCGCGGCCCACTACGAGGTGCTGTGGGCCGGCTCTGCCGTACCGGTGACGGCGTTGAGCCGCTGTGCCGGGGCGCTGGCGACCCTGCCCGTCGTTGCTGCCAACCGGCCCGACGCGCTCGTCGTGTGGTTCGACGCCCACGCCGACCTCAACTTCCCGGAGAGCACGCCGAGCGGCTACCTCGGCGGCCTGGCCCTGTCCGGACCGTTGGGGCTGTGGGACTCCGGACTCGGCGCAGGGCTGGGCACGGACAACGTGGTCCTGGCCGGGGTGCGCGACATCGACCCGCCCGAGGCCGATCTCATCGAGGGTGCGGGCATCCCCCTCGTCGGGCCTGGAGAGGGCTTCGCTGAGCGGCTCGGGCGGGTGGTGGACGGCAGGCCCGTCTACATCCACATCGACTGCGACGTGCTGGAGCCCGGTGTCGTGCCGACCGACTATCTCGTCGGCGGAGGCCTGAGCCTGGCCGAGCTGCGTCAGGCGGCCGAGGTCCTCGCCCGCAGCGAGGTCGTCGGCATCCAGATCGGCGAGCTCGAGACGGCCACTGGGGAGGAGGACATCGACCCGCTGCTAGACGCCCTGTCCCCCGTGCTCGACGCCGTCGGCTGAGCCGGGCCGGCCCTTGCGGTCTGTCCCGCCCATGGATGGGGTGACTACTGTGGGGCGACAATGAGACATGATCAAGCGCGCGGGTGTGTTCTTCGATCTGGATTCTGGGGTGGGCCTCGCAGCGCCGCCCGGACATACGCAACAGGACCTAGGTCGAAGGAGTCCGACGATGCGATGCCGTGGCCGATGTGATGTGAGGAGGCGCTGAGATGACGGGGCGCTCGCGGGCGGTGGTCATTGCCATGATGCTGTGGTGGGCCGTCTTCGGCTGCATCAGCGTGTCCTGGGCGCTGGGCTCCCCGTGGCTGGTCGACACGGTCCTTCAGGGTGAGGGGCTGAGGCTCGCCCAGGAGCGGCCCACCTGGTTCGTCGTGGTCGTCCTCGTCTCCGGGCTGGTGAAGCTGGGGTTCGTCGTCTTCGGCTTCGCCCTCCTGCGCCCGGACGTCATCAGGGTGCCGCGCTGGATGCGCCTGGCCTTCGGCTGGGTCTCGGGAGCCCTGCTCATCGCCTACGGGATTGCCGGCTCGGTGCCGGCGATCCCGACAATCTTGTCGGGGGAGCCGCTCTCCCGCTATGGCTGGTGGCGGCTGGTTCTGTGGATGCCTCACTTCTGGGTGGGCGGGATCCTGGTGCTGGCCGCGACGGTCGCCTACCTGCGCTGGAGCCGGCCAGCGGTGGCCGATCCCGCCGTGCACGCGGGCCCTGCTGGGCGCTGACACTCGCGGCGGCGGCACGCCCCGGTCGGGTCGGTCGGCGCCGCCGGGACAGAGGAGAGGGCCGGGTATGCGCCCCCGACTGCGCTCCCCGGCCCTCAA
>ERZ772906.869-NODE-869-length-17258-cov-36.207638_pt1 | contig 17258 bp, 16 predicted proteins | sample MGYA00511338_ERZ772906 | MGnify/ENA primary metagenome ERZ772906 (study PRJEB29015, sample SAMEA2738076) | human oral metagenome | biome: human oral; feature: human-associated habitat; material: saliva | place: China | collected 2212 ... | reverse complement strand
TAAATCTACCGTTTTCCACAACTAATACCACTAAGAGGCAGTCAGAGTGATTCTGGCTGCCTCTAAACTTTTATAAATTCATCACTAATTACTTGTCGTTTTCAACTAATATTTATATATTTGCAGCAGAAAGGAATAAGTTTATGGGAACAACAATATCAACACTTGCCTCAAGGATTGCTTGTAAACAGGCATACCAAGAGAAAAAGAAATTAGAAAGCTTGCAAAGGATTGCAAGATACTTATCTGCCGAAGAGAGAGAAGTTCTCTTCAGTGGGAATGGTTTTGTACGTGTACCAAAAGAGGAAGCCGAGAGAATGAAGATTGATGCTTACCTCAACACTTAAATATCTACAAAAATGAGCCTGAGTTATTATCCTTACAGATTTGTGAAGAAAATAGATGAGCCTTGGGATGGACCTCAAGGCTTTTTACTTTATAAACTTTTGTATTCGTTTAAGTCTAATAAAAGTCATCAGACTTATTGGGTATGGGTAGAGGTTTATTCACAACATTTTTATGCCGTCAAGTTCCATCTAAAAGCACATAGAGATAGTGACAAGAAATATAATATCCTGACGGGACTTAACGAGCCCAGAGAATGTATACAGACTTGCATGGCCATTATGAAAGAGGTTGCTGGGAAAGACGATAAAGCTTCTTTCGGTTTTATTGGTGCTAACTCTATTGGAGAGTCTGAACTTGAAACAAAAAGATTCCGAGTATACAGTAGGTATATGCAGACTTACTTTAACTCAGAAGAGTTTGAACATCATTATAACCTCATGAAGAGTGCGTATCTGATAATATGTAAACAGCAATTAAAAGATAATCCCAACCTCATCAATGACATCGTTGATGGCTTCAAAGAACTATACCCCTACTTTGACTAACATCCTCCTTAAGCCTATTAACACATGAAATAAAAGATGCTTTTCATACCTTATCTTATTTGAAAAATATGCTTTAAAAGTGGTCAAACAACATTTAAGAAAGGACTAACACAATTTCCAATCCTACCCTAACAACCAACTCCATTCATTTATTTTCATGAACAAAAGAAATTATTTTCATGAAAAGAAATATTTATTTTCACGATAAAAAATATTTTTCTTCATGAAAATAATTTGGAGAATAAGACTTTAGAAAAGAGATAAGTAACTAAAACTATAGCGGATCAACATCATAATACACTTGAAGAGCACCATATCTCTTATCCTTCAACATGGCATCTAAGGCTCCACGAAGATACTGGCGAACACGAGAATAGTCAATACCATTCTCCAACTTTAGCATAATCTTTCTAATGTTTAAGGTCTTCACTCGAGCTACTGCTGGTTTATCTGGACCGAGTACGCGCTCGCCAAAGATTTCACGGAGTCTACTACCCAACTCTAAACCTGCAGAGTTCACTGTGTTCTCATCCCTATGTTTCAAATAGACATAGACAAGTCGATAAAATGGGGGATAATGGAAGTCACGTCTCTCTACCAGCAAGTCGGAATAAAATGACTGATAATCATTTCGCACCACTTGCTGAATAACCGGCAACTCTGGACTCTTTGTCTGAAGAATTACCAACCCCTGCCTTCCTTTTCTTCCTGCCCGTCCACTCACCTGACTCATCATCATAAACGCTTGCTCGTATGCACGGAAGTCAGGATAATTCAACATTGAGTCTGCATTGAGGATTCCCACGACCGAAACCTTATCAAAGTCGAGCCCCTTTGAAATCATCTGCGTACCTATCAGAAGATTGCTCTTCCCCGTAGAAAAGTCATTAATCAAACGTTCATAAGCATTACGTGTGCGGGTTGTATCAAGGTCCATACGCGCAATACGAGCCTCAGGGAATATATAACGGATTTCATCTTCTACCTTCTCTGTTCCATACCCTCGCCCACGGATATCCTCACTTTCACAACAAGGGCATACATCTGGCACCTTCATCGTATAGCCGCAGTAGTGGCAAGAGAGGTAGTTCATATTCTTATGGTGCGTTAATGACACATCACAATCTGGACACTTTGGAACCCACCCGCACTGTCTACACTCCACCATCGGCGCAAAGCCACGCCGATTCTGAAACAATATTGCTTGTTCGCCACGCCCCAATGCCTCACGAACAGCAGAGAGAAGACGTGGAGAGAAGGCTCCAGTCATCATCTTTCTACGATAAAGATCCTTGATATCTACAATTTCTATTTCGGGTAATTGGATATCTTTATAACGGCGTATCAACTCAACAAGACCATACTTGCCCTGCTTAGCATTGTAATAGCTTTCTATTGAAGGCGTAGCTGTTCCCAAAAGTGTCTTTGCATCAGGATACATCTGTGCCAACACAATCGCTGCTGAGCGAGCATGATAACGAGGAGCAGGATCTTGTTGCTTAAAACTCTGCTCATGTTCTTCATCTATAATAACCAGACCTAATCGATGAAATGGGAGAAAAATAGCACTTCTTGCACCTAAAATTACATCGTATGGCGAATCTGACAACTGCTTATGCCATATCTCCACACGCTCAGCATCACTGTATTTACTATGATATATTCCGAGTCTATCACCAAATACTGCTTTTAAGCGTTCTGTAATCTGAACCGTTAGTGCAATCTCTGGCAACAAATACAACACCTGCTTATGTTCGTTAAGTGCTTTCTGAATAAGATGGATATAAATCTCCGTCTTTCCAGAAGAGGTCACTCCATACAGTAGTGTCACTCTATGCGCCATCATCTGCAAGAGAATCTGATTATAAGCCTCCGCCTGTGCCTCGTTCAGAGGTTTTATATTCTCAGGATGTGGTGGGTTTCCACGATTCAACCTACCGACTTCCTTCTCGTATGTAACAAGGATTTTCCTATCTTGTAAAGCACGAATAACGCCAACAGAAGCATGGGTAACGTTCATCAACTCCTCTCTGGTCACCTCTCGCAGTACTGTTTCTGATGTAATTTCCGCCATTTCATCGACACCAGCCAATTGTAAATAAGCCATAAGAACTTCCACTTGTTTCGTTGCACGCTTCATGGAATCTATCATAAGTGTGAGTGTACGTTCATGACGTAGGTTATCAGCTAATCGGATATAAAGTTCTGTTCGAGGACGATAACCATACTCCTCTTTCAGTCCCGATGGCAGTGCTGCTTTATAAACATCACCGATAGGCGACATATAGTAATCAGATATCCAATGCCAAAGCTTCAGTTGTTGTGGGAGAAGTACAGGAGTGTTATCCAATACATCTATGATATTCTTATAGATAATCTTTTTTCCTTCTGCTGTAACATTCTCCGATGGATTCGGTATATTTACAGGATATTCCGCAATAATACCCACGTAAGTCTTACTCTTTCCCAAAGGGACAGACACACGTACACCAGCTTTTACCCGAGATGTCAAAGCATCGGGCACACCATACGTGAAATAGCCTTCAAGAGGAAGGGGTAAGATTATATTAGCGTAAGTCATTATAAATTGTTTGTTACCTATCAGCCACTGCAAACCGTACAATAAACCAGACATTGGTTTGAATACAAAGTTACAAAGAAAGATGCAAATACACAAAGATGGAACGAATCATTAATACCCTCCTATCACAGAAACAGACTTAACGTAACGTTTTATCACATAAAAAACCCCATTTCACTCTCGATGAAATGGGACGTTTTTATATATTACTTAATATTTTGTACTTAAAAGAAATAAGCTAAACCTAACTGCCATGAACTGTTACGACTACCCTTCTTTTCGAAAACAGACGTTGCAGCATCTGTTGCTGTTTTCCAAGTTGCATCACCTGTTTTACCACAAGCAATGTTATAGTTGGCACTTACCTGCAAATGTTTGAAGGCCGTTACACCAAAACCAAGATTAACACTAAAGTTACTATTCTTCAAAGAATAAGTACTCTTCATATTCCACTGATATTCCTTTTCGCCTATATTAAAAGCAATTTGAGGACCACCAAAGACAAAGACACTTGCCAAACTACCTAAGCCAATAGAATAGCGAACATTTACTGGTATCGCAAGTTCTTGCTGCTTTACCGTCTGCGTCATAGTAGCATAATCAAGTTTGGCAGCTCGATAATCATAGAGAACAGAAGCATCCATACCTAAGCCTACTACTGGCAAGGTGAATTTTACTGTAGGACCAATGAACCAGCCAACCTGATTTGATTTGTCAAACACGTCACTATTAAAGCGAAAATCACTCACATTCAATCCAGCCTTTACACCGAACTTTAATGGTTCATCTGCATAGGCAGGAGCTGAAATAAGGAATGATAGGGCTAATAAAGCCAATGAAACAATTTTCTTCATAACCATAAGTGTTAATGATAAAAGAACTGAAACCACTTCCCACAGTGTGAGCACAAAAGGTCCACATGAATGAAAGTTGACTCAAAATAGGAATACTATTCGAGTGTCTCTATATATTAACCACATCCGTAAGGCAATTATTGCCCAATTAAAATTAATTAAGGTTGGTTCTATAAAATTCCTTTAATGAAATTTTATCTATCTTTCATTAAAGGAAGATTCCATCGTGGAATCTATAAAACCATCCTTAAGAAAATTTAGATTCTCCCAGAATATGAAGTGATAAAGTAAACCTATTACATAATACTTCACATGAAATGCAGAAGCCACAAAGCTAAAAGCGATACACAGAGGAGCCTCTGTGCGCTACATCTCTTTAACCCAAAAGGCAAGGAAATATATTGACAAAATATTTAGAAAAAAGGATAGAAAACAGCTTAAAAGTTAATTATTTTATCGTCTGTGTAAGTGATTTGTTATCAAACAGTTGCAAATTACGATTTCAAAAGATGCTTAACAAGGCTTCAAAAGGGCGTTACTAAGAGCTCAAAAGGGCATCTTTTGCAAGCCAAGTGGGCGTTATTTGCAAGCCGTTTGGTGGTCTTTACAAAATCAATATATGAAAAATTAGGACAAAAGAAGAGTTCCGCAATTTTGAGTGATAAGGTTTGCTTTTTGCATTTAGACTTTTAAGAAAAAAAACACAGAGCAACTCCAAGTTTCTTACTACAAACTTAGAGTTGCTCTGTGTGCCTTATATATGTAATAGCTTTAGACTACCACACAAAATTACTGAAGACTCAAAAAAATATTAATGACGCTCGCGGCGAACGGTAACACGTGCTGGAGATACTCCTCCACCGCCACTATTAGATGGGCGACGTGAGCGACTAACTGTGCTTGATGGAGTACTTGCACGACGAGTACGTCCTACCTTTCTTGGTGCCTTCTCAGCTTCTTTAGCAGCAGAGATGCTATCCAAACTATCTCGACGAGCTGGATCGCCATAGATTGTCTTCTCAAAAGCGACCAACTCACGCTCAATCTTCTTCTGCTCTGCAGCCATTGCAGAATCAGTAGGACAGTATTGTGCGAGAGTCTTACCTAACATATTCGTTGTCTTATAAATCTTTCCCTTATAGAGATTCATTGTGAAATAATCGTCCACACTCATTGTTGCAGCATTGTTTAGATTGCTGGTCATGATTGTTTGCTTCGCAAGGAAAGGTGCTAAATCATCATAGCGAACCCAGAAAAGAGGGTATTTCACTTCACCATCTCCGAAATCATCCTCACGATACATAATCGGACAGAGGGCTACAACCTTACGATGGAAGGTTGCTGTTCCCTGATCATAATAGGCACTCTCTTTAAGATAGTAGCCTTTCACCTCTCCAGAAGGGATATCACTGTTATCAAGGCGGATACCATGATCAGTACGTTCGTAGAAGATGTGATAGTTATCAAGGAACTGCAAAGGCTTGATTCGAGCTGAATCAGTAAAAATCTCATTGCCATCCATACGGTAGTTATACGCAGCAATACCACCTCGATTAGGACCACTCATCATCAACTTGAAGATGTAAGTAAAGAGATTCATCTGTGAACCTACAGGCTCTGTAGGATAGTACAAACCCGCATTAGCATCCTCGGTAAGTTTGAGTTCACGATAGATATCACGTCGCCAAACAACATCTTCCTCCAAAGGAGCAGTTGTAGGAAAGGATATCTGCGCACGTGTAGTAATCGAATTAGCAGGCGACTGGCGCTGTTGTTGGTTACGACGTGCAGCAGGCTGTGCACTTACAGTAAGTGCCAAGCAGGCTGTGCAGACTATGAGAAATATCTTTTTCATTATTGTTTTGTTTGTTCTTTTCTAAAAGAGATACTGTGATATAGTGTTTTATGAGTTGAAATAGTACCAATACGATCTATCAACTTGTCAACCTGTAAACTTGTCTACTCGTCAACTATCACCTTACAATTACCTCCATATTTCTTCCATTAAGCGTTCGAGTTGTCCCATCAGGTCCATGAACGACAACATTAGTAATGTAGAATCGCTTGTTACGGCTTAACTCACGGAACTGTTCCTTCTGTTGTGGAGAGAACGAAGCGCCATTACTTGCCAGCGGTACAGCGTTACCCATATTATCAAAGAAGACTACACGGAAGCTGGTTACGTTGAAAGGAATATCAAGCAGACCGTCATCAATAGCAGCTTGAATGCCCGATGCAGACATAAGGGCTGCCTTAGAAAGTGTTCCACTCTTAAATCTATCAGCACCCATAGCGATATATGGCGATGGATCCGGCAATTTTCTCACACGGAACTGATACTCTCCAATCTTACGACCCTTTGCAGATACAGAGATAGTTACAGGTTGACCGACCGCCGAAGGACGTGCGATAAAATGACCACCACCCCTTGAAACAAGTGAACCACCAGACATAGTAGCCTGTACGTCGCTCTGAGAAGTATTAGGAATACTGATAGTGATTGGGTTATCAAAGCCTGCATAGAGTACATTCATCAAGTCTGCAGCAATAGTAGCCATTCCATCGAAAGGTGGAACCTTCTGCATTCCTTGTGGACTGATATACTCTTTTGGCTGTGGACCACCCGTAACCCAATAGTCTTGCGAGAAGTTTCTACGCAAAACATTACCCGACAAGTCCTTGATTAGAATGTATCCACTCAAATTATGTTTACCTGGAGCACCAGCCTTAACGGTTATCTGATTGCCCTTAATAAGCTGTCCATTTACAAAGACCTGTGGCTGCTGTGTAGAATCAACAGCACCCATAAACATCTGTGCCGTCATTGTCTCACCCGGATAAAGGCGTGTCTGACTTGGCACAACGAATGCCTGCAACTTGTTAACACGTAAGTCTTTCAGACCAACATTAGCCACCAAAGTATGCAACACTTCACCTTCTGCATAGCGAACATCGCTCTGTAACTTCGAGAGAAGCGTTACCGCAGCTGCAACAGGCATATTCTCGAACATATACTCTTCCCAGTTCTTACCCATTGAATGGTTAGGAACCGCTGTAGAAAGATTACTTTCGATAAGTTTCTTCTGTCGAGGGTCTGTTACAAACTGCAGAATACGTGCTCGATAATTATTGATAGCCTCGTAAAGTTTATGTCCTTGCCCATTAGCTGGGTTCAACATAATATAGCTGGCAGCCTCAATATTATCCTTTCCTTCGATATTCAAAGGGTCACCCTTCTCACCATCAGCCTCACGAACGATGGCTACTTTCAGCGATTGTGCATAGTTATAGAGAGAATCACTCATCTCTCTGACCGTTGATGCCATCACAAACCACTGTTTCACCTTCTGTGGGTTCTTACGCATCATTTGGTCGAGTTCGCCAAAAATAGCTTCATTTTCCTTGGATGAATTTCCCGTTGTGCGGTTCAAGCTCTCTTCAACAACAGAGAAGCCATTGAGTACCTCGGTGGAGATATTCAATGCCAACATTGCCATGAGGACGATATACATAAGGTTAATCATCTTCTGGCGAGGGGAAATCTTTCTCTTCTTAATAGCCATTAATTCTATTATTTGTAGTGGGAAGACACTGTAAACAGACGCCTTCCCTACCATATTTCATCATTACAAGCTCTCAGGAGCAGACTGCTGAGGGGCTGCACCCGGTGCTGCCACACGCATATTGACAGTCATTGCCTCAATCATTCGAGCGTAGATACTATTGAGTTGCTCAATCTGTTGTGCCATCTTACGAGTCTGGTCATTGATCTGATCGATTGTACCAATCTGCTGGCTGGCACTCTTAAGTTGCATCTCATAAACCTTAGTAATACCTGTGAGAGTACGATTAAGATTCTCCATCTCTTCGCTATCACGTGTCAGACGCTGACTCTGGTCGTTCACCTTACCTAACATCTCTGTCAGGTTCTGTAAAGCAGCAACATAGTTTGTCTGTGCTTCTACCATCTCAGGCGTCTGCTGTTGCGCATCAGCGATAGCCTTACTCTGCTGACCAACAACGGCTGCAGCAATATCATTAGCTGAAGGCATTGCCTGCTGGACACTCTGTGCAATATTCTCCGCAGCTGCATATTGTGGCTGTTGAGCAGCAGCTGGACGCTCTACCACATTCTCCTTGCCCTCAAGATACTCCTCTGTAACATGTGTTGGGAGTTCGCGACCATCATCTGTCTTATCAAATGGACGGTCAAACGCCGAGAGGAAGAACACGATAACCTCAGTACCCATACCGAAGTAAAGCATAATATTAGCTCCCGGCAGGTGGGTCAACTTAAACAAAGCTCCAAGAATTACAACCGAAGCTCCCCAACTATAACCATAGTTCAAGAACGTCTGTCCAGGAACACTATCCATCCACTTCTGCAGATGGTAAATGATATTGTATTTACTGTACTGTGTCATTTATCTTCTCTTTTTCTTACTGCTTTTCTTATTCTCTTTAGCTGCCTCACTTGATGAACTTGCAAGACTGCGAACACAACGGAAACCGATGTAACTACGTGGTTGGTTCTGATACTCCCAAGTACGCCAAGCACTACGGATATAACTCTCTGGGTCTTTCCAACTACCACCACGAACACTCTTCTTCTTCAAGCGATAAGGGTCTTCCTTAGCTGCTTTATAGTCCAACTGTGGGTTGAGGTCATTCATCGCATTAACACCTGCCTCTGTATAAATGGTACTTGTCCACTCGGCAACATTACCTGCCATATCGTACAACCCATTAGAGTTTGCACCATAGATTCCTACCTTACTTGTAATCAAGTTACCGTCTTTCGTATAGTTTCCACGGTCTGGTTTAAAGTTAGCAAAGAAACAGCCATTACCACTCTTAACGTTTTGATTATCCCAAGGGAATTCGTCCTGATTCTTTCCACGAGCGGCATACTCCCACTCTGCCTCAGTCGGGAGGCGATAACGCTGTACATAGCGTGCCTCTTTTCCCAAGCCTTTAAGTAGATACTCCGTACGCCAAGCACAGAAAGCATTAGCTTGTTCCCATGTTACACCTACCACAGGGTAGTTGTTATAAGTTGGATTACTGAAGTAATTACGGAGATAAATCTCGTTGTCTGAATTGCGGAAGTCATTCACCCAACAAGTTGTATCAGGATAGATATTAACGATGTAAGTATTGAGGAAGTCCCAAGGACCTGTCAACGGACGATTGATTGTCTCGTTATGAATAACGCCGTTTTCATCGACATAAGCTGTATCCTTTGATATCATCACAACCTCATTAGGGTCGACAGTGATATCAGTATTCAAATTACGCTCCTGTGGATTCAAACGATTGCGACGAAGAGCAGCTGATGTGTAATCGTAAATCTCATAACGATAATTCAACTGTCTACCATCAATACTCTTCTCACCCGTAACAGGATTGGTCACATAAAGGCTCTCGAAAGCACGCTGTTCATCCTCATTAGGCTTACGAGGAAGACGCTTGTTCCAGTCCAGACGAGGTGTAATAGGATCACCGTTCTTGTCTTCTGTGATCATATAGCTTTCATCACCACCGTATGCAGGATCAGCCAAACGGGTACGAATAATAGAATCACGAACCCACTCAACAAACTGCTTGTACTCGGAATTGGTCACCTCTGTTTCATCCATCCAGAAACCATCAACAGAGATGTCCTTTACAGGAGTCTTCTTACCCCATAGGGAGTCCTGCTTTTCCAAACCCATTCTCAACCAGCCACGCTTGACAAGTGTCATGCCGTAAGGTGCTGGTTCACGGAAGGTACGACCTCCACCAACGCCAGTAACCTCACCGCCACGACCTGACGAAGCGGTTGACTTACCAGCGAAACAGCCTGTCAATGTTCCCAAGACGAGTGCACCAAGACAAATGGCAACTATACTTTTCTTCATTTTCATTATATCTTTCTATAGAAATCTTACGCTTTTATGTTTGTTCCTGCCTTTTTTCTGCAGGTTTATATCAGTTTGATAGCTGACAAACAGCCCATGACTACCATTCTTGAAAGCTGCTGTACCCGTGTACATCTCATAACTATAACCCAAATTGATTCCGTGAAATGTTCCACCAATCATGGCTGTAACAGAGTTTGTTGGACTATAAGAGACACCTCCATAAAGTACTTTCTTCTCATGAGTATAGACCAATCGAGCGGTGATATCAGCTCGATAGTTCACACCTTCATAACGTGCCAGAACAGAAGTCGGTATTGTAAGAAACGGATTTCGCAATTTAATATTGTATCCACCCGTCAAATAATATGTACGATTTATCTGTAACTCATTGGTCTCACCCAAATCTACTAAGGGAGCATTGAGATGCTGAACAGATGCACCAACATACCAGTCCTTATGTGTATAATAGACTCCAACGCCTAAATCAAGTCCATGACCATTGACTTCTCCCTGTGCTAAAGCTGGGTCGCTGCCTTCCTCTGGGTCTAACTTAGAACCATCTAATTTCTCAAAAAGCATACCCACCTGAACACCAGCAGATAGCATTCCGCCCAAAAGATCCTTACGAAAGGCATATTGTCCTGCAACACGCTGATGAACAAAGGCTCCTAACTTATCATTCAAAATAGAAATGCCCACTCCATGATATTGCTTCATGAAAAAAACTGGCATATCTGCTCCTACATAGAAAGTATTCGGATTGTGTTCATAGCCCGCAAAGTCGAGGGCGTATGCACCCACAACATTCAGCTTATTGTCCTTTCCAACCGTAGCAGGATTGAACGATGGCTCCATCGCCCAATAGTGACTATAAGACGGATCGTACTGTGCCTTGACAGAGTTCCCTATCAGACAAGTGAGTGAAAATATGAGTATTAAACGTTTAAACACGTTTCTATAACGTATGCCTGGTTGAATTATTGCTTTCTTACGTATAAATATTAAAAAGCGCATGGATATATAGAAAGAAAACTCTCTGATAAGAAAGAACAAACACATATCTGTCTTTCTACATCCTACTTACCGAAAGAAGATATGTACACATAAGTGGTTGTTGTAAACAAATTTCGCATACTGCATTTTTAAAGATGCTCTTTTAGCTTTGAAAAGACGCCCAATTGGCTTGCAAAAGATGCCCTTTTCAGACCTTACTAACGCCCTTTTGGAGTCCAATTAAGCACCTCTTACAAACCAATCTTATAACTTCTTGACTTCATGGCAGTTACAAAAGAGCCAAAAACAGCAGTTTTTCAACAAGGAGCCAACGATAAAGCCCATAATTTTGTCATAAATTTTCCAAGCAAGCAATTATGTATTTTCCCATCTATACAGAATTAAAAAACAAGATTTTAAAGGGTACATACACCTTATATAAATACTATCAACTGATCGTATATATGTTTAGTGCGGCCTAATGACCGATTTGAGTTTAAGACAAAAAAGAGGTTGTATCTCTATGATACAACCTCTTTTCTATTCTTTAATATTCGTCTTCATTCCACAAGAAATCGTCCTTTGAAGGATAGTCAGGCCAAATATCCTCGATACTATCATAGACATCCCCTTCATCTTCAATCTCTTGAAGATTCTCAAGAACCTCAAGTGGTGCACCTGATCGCATTGCATAGTCAATCAGCTCATCTTTTGTTGCAGGCCATGGAGCATCCTCCAGCTTAGAGGCCAATTCAAGTGTCCAATACATATTCTTATTTTTTTACATGATTCTTAGTGCGTGCAAAAGTAACATTTATTTTCTTATCTGCAAGTATTTTTCCATGTTTTTTCACTTGTGCCACTATCTTTATTCAAATAACGTGACAAAATGAAGAAATAATCTGATAATCTGTTGACAAAGATAAGGATTTTAGGTGAAACTGTTGCCACATGGGATAAAGCAACGATACGACGCTCAGCACGACGACAAATCGTACGACAAACATGACTTTGAGCTGCCGGAATGATACCCCCTGGCAAAACAAAATGGTGCTGCACAGGGAGTTGGGAAGATAGTTCATCAATATTTACTTCAAGCTTTCTAATTAAGTTTTGAGTAATAATAAGGTCTTCTTCTTTTCTTTCAGCACCGGCAAGCTCGCCTCCAATTACAAACAGTTCTTCTTGAATTTCAACTAACAACTCTATGAATTTAGTAACAAAACCTTTAGAGGAGTCTACTTCTAACAATGAGATAAGCAACCCTATATTTGCATTCAGTTCGTCTAATGTTCCGTATGCTTCTACTCGCATATCATCTTTTGATAAGCGACTGCCATCACATAAGGATGTCGTACCATTATCACCTGCTTTTGTATATATTTTCATAATAGTATTACATTTATAAAGTTTAAGTCTTGTGCGTTCAGAAATTCACCACGTATGATTGCTTTACCATATCTCTATTAAGAAACAGCACTCCACAATAGTATAAATCAAAGCTAATGCCTGTACGAGTATCAGAAACAAGTTCTGCCCAATAGGCTTTTGCCTCCTTATCCCGCTTGATATTTTCTATAACCAAAACACATGTTGAGGAAAGATAATCTAATGCCTTATCTATAAGTAAACGATAATTCTCAATAAGCGGAACACGAACTATACTATACTCACCAACATTTGAAAAGATTTGAAGTGTTTTTTCTTCCGTTGTCTCTTTTGTAACCTTATAATATCGAGCCTTTTGACAACCTGCAGTTACGTAAGTTTTATGACACGAAGATGCTGGGTAACAATCAACAAACACATGAGGTTGCTGATAATTGGCTAAACGGAAATAAAGCTTACACAGCTTGCGAGTTCTCCTATCAATTCCATTTACCTGTTTATCAAGCTGCTCATACTTATAATAAGGATAATGCTCATTCACCACATAACGAATAAAGCGGTATGCCCAAGGCGACTGTACGCCAAACCCTCTGGAATAGCGCGCACGTCTTAACCAAACTATAAATCGCCTAATGAAGTATAACATAATGAATTAATGTGGTTGACAAAGTTAATAGTTTTTTCCTTATTAGAGAAAGAATAGATGCAAAAACCATGATTTTAGAACTTTTCATTCAATCTTAACAAACATAGCCCTTTACACATAAACAATTAACAGTTTTATCTATAAAATTATATTAAACATCAAATTATTATACACATTTCTTCCAAAAAATGCTAATAAGTCGCAAAAGTTTTATACCTTTGCACCGCTTTTTAAAGAAAAAGCTACTATATATTAGTAATACAAAAATAGAACGATTTTTCTATCTGACAGGATAATCAGGTAAATTTTCATTCTACTATCTTTAATAACCACAGAGTCTACAACGCTGTATACTCAAGTAAACAATATAATTAAATATTACATTTTACAAATGAGAACAAAACGACAACTTGTAAAAGAGGCTTATATCAAGCCTTCTGCCAAGGTTTTTGAATTGGCAGAAAAGAGTTTCATCATGGCAACAAGCCCAAATGTACGTCCTGGAGGTGATGCAGGAGGCAACATAAGAGTAATAGACGCAACAATAGATGACGAAGACACTGAGATTGAAGGTTAAGTCATCCATACATAGTAAAAATCTAAGATATTTCAAATTATAGAAGTATGAAAAATAAATTATCAACATTGTTGTTGGCTGGTGTAGCTACTTTGACAATATTTTCTTGTGTCGATAATGACAATTTGAATGAGAATAACGGAGATAATGACGCATTAGTTTCATTTGGTGTGAACGATGTTCAAACACGTGCTATTGCTGTAAGCGGTGGAAGTTTGACACGTGGAGCAATTAATCCTTATCTTTCATCAGAAGATCTTGCACCACAGAAATTGGATGTTAAGGGCGCTGACGCTGAAAAACTCTGCATTATTGAGACAACTGTAGAGGGTGTTAATCCTGTTCAGGCAGATGCTCAGACACGTGCTAATGTTATTAAAAACATTACAGAGAACTTCTCTGCTTCTGGTCATCGTGGTACTACTGAAGCTAATATCACAACTAAGCCTGAATGGTTCTACAATGAGCCAACCTTGAGTAATGGTAAGCTTGTTACACCAAGAAAATGGAGTTGGGCAATTCCTCACGCTCGTTTTTATGCTGTATTCCCACAGGTTAAGGATGAGTATACTAAGATTAAGCTTTCTCCAGAGTCTTATGAGGGTAGCCCTTATATTGAGTTTGAGGCTGAAACAGATGTAACAAACCAGAAGGACTTGATGACTGCTTGTTCTGGTCATGTACACTATTCTGTTCAGGGTACTGCTCCAAGAACTGACTTAGATTTCCGTCACGCACTGACTGCTATCAAATTTGCTGTTGGTCAAAACCTTTCTATCAACAAGACTATAAGCAAGGTTGAGATCCGCAATGCTTTGAGCAAAGGTAAATATACACTTTCTGACAAGTTTGATGGTACTGGTGCTAAATGGGAGAACTTAAGTGACGCAAAGACATTTAAGCTTGAAGGGCTTGCTGTTAGCACTAATCAGAACCCTAACGCAGTGCTTACTGGTAATGATGGTGACAACTATACCTTCTATATGATTCCTCAGGAGCTTACTGGTAAGAATATTACTGTATATGTTGAGTTCACTGATGGTTCTAAAATTGAAAGTACACTAAAGGGTTCATGGTTGGCTGGTACTACCAAAACTTATAAACTCAGCGAGAAGAACTCAACATGGGAATATACACTTGAAACAACAAACCCAGCAAGCGTAGCATACAATCAGGACAAGTCAAACGACTATTTTGTTACAAGTTACAGAAATGCTCCTGATGGAACAAAGCAGCCTGTAAAGTGGAAGGCTGTTGGCTACGAGGAGTATGACCGTGCAACTGACAGCTGGACTAACTTGGGTACCAACAAACCTTCTTGGTTGACAGCAATGTCTAAGGAGAGTGGTGATGGTGGTGCAACTGCAGAGTCTGGTAAAGCAACTATTACAAAGGCTGACTTAAAAGATCGCCTCACAGAGTATAATAAGGTACTGCAGGATGCTACCGCTAAGGGCTCTGCAAGCAATCCTTATAACTTGTCAAATACTAATGGCGGTGATGCTATCCAGAACACTGCTAACAGCTACTTGATTTCTGCTCCTGGTTACTATCGCATCCCATTGGTATATGGTAACGCTGTTAAGGGTGGTGCTACAAATGAGAGTTCATATAAGACGGCTCACACTGGTACTAATGTTTTGAGTAATTTCAAGGATCATTTAGGAAATGACATTACAACTCCTTACATTAATCTACAGAATACGGCTAACCCTGCAACACAAGCATCTATCGTTTGGATGGATCAGAAGGATCTTGTTGACGGTTTGAGTGTTACTAACAATGGTGACAAGTCATTTGTTAACTTCCATGTGTCTGCAGCAAATATTAAGAATGGTAATGCTGTTATCGCTGTTAAGAGTGCTGATGGTACTATTATGTGGAGTTGGCACCTTTGGTTTGATCATAGTGATGCGTTGAGCACAATTGAGTCTACGAACCATGATGGTGCTAAGTTTAAATTTACAAAGAATATCCTTGGCTATACATTATATAAATGGCAAGCTACATCTTATGAGGCAGCACGTGTTGCACGTATGAAGATTGAACAGGAAGTAGGAAATGGTGAGAAGAAAACTGCATACATAACTATTACACAAACTCCATACGCTGAAAGAATATATTCTACAACATTCTATCAGTTTGGACGTAAGGATGCATTCCCTGGTGTAGACGTAAATAAACTCTATGGCGGCACTATTGTTGAAAAAGCAGGTGACGACATGTCTATTAAAAACTCAATCCAGAATCCAGAGAAATTCTATACAGGTGATGTTTCTTGGGCTAATAATTATAACCAATATAACTTATGGTCAATGGAAACTACAGTGCTAAAAGATCCAACAAATGTTCTTGTAAAAACAATTTACGACCCATGTCCAGTTGGTTTCCACATGCCTCCATATAACGCTTTTACAGGTGTAACAACAACTGGTGAAAATGTAATCTTTCAGCCTGGGAAAATAAATGCACTTGGCAACTGGGATCAGGGTTATCACTTCTATACCAAAGATGCATCGTCACCATCTACAGTCTACTTCCCAGCTATCGGTTCACGCTCCTTTAGCACAGGTGAGTTGTTCAAAGTCGGTGGTAAAGGTATTTATTGGAATGGTATCGCTAATGGTACTAAAACAGGAAGATGTTTTACAATTGAGAAAGATGACGTAAGACCGCTGATGGAAATTACACGTGCTGCTGGTGGCTGTGTCCGTCCTGTAGCAGAATAATAAATCCTCTGTAATAATAAGAGAAATAATACTATAAACAAAAAGCAGTAACATTCTTTCGGGATGTTGCTGCTTTGTTTTTTTATATAAGTTGTTAAGAGATTGACAAAGAAGATAGAAACGTAATAATGTAAGATATTAAAAAGACATCTGTCATTATATAAATATCTACAAGTAGTAAAAAACTTAGCACTAATAAAACTGGAATAAAAAATAAATACTATATTTGCATAATAAACTATTGATAAACTCATACTATGCTAAAAAAAATCATTATCCTCATCTTTATAACTACAGCCACATTGCAAGTAAGTTACGCAGAAAGTGACAACTGTCTGAAATACGATTATAGCCGTATACTAATGAATAATAATATACTCGGCTATATTGGTAACGGACAACGACTATATATACATTTTGACACAATCTATAAAGACAAAGTGAAGGCTGAGATTTATCATGTTATTGGCAAAAGCCGCGTCAAAAATAACATCACTTGCTTTACAGGTAATATTCACATCAGCAAATTTAAACAGCTCGATGCAGAATACTATCCTATCAATCGATACAAAATTATTGCAAAGTATGAATTTAAAGAAGATTCCACACAATATGATGCCGGAGTCTTCTCAGGTCGTTTAGAGTCTGACTTCTTCATATACAAAGACTCTGTCTATATGGATGAAATATATA
>ERZ772906.865-NODE-865-length-17302-cov-3.342262_pt1 | contig 17302 bp, 9 predicted proteins | sample MGYA00511338_ERZ772906 | MGnify/ENA primary metagenome ERZ772906 (study PRJEB29015, sample SAMEA2738076) | human oral metagenome | biome: human oral; feature: human-associated habitat; material: saliva | place: China | collected 2212 ... | reverse complement strand
GCACCGCGGCCTTCAACGCCATGTTCATGGACCGCTACCTGTGGAACCTGCACCTAGGTACCCAGCGCACCCTGATCCGTGCCCGCGCTGCCGGCGCCCCCATTGACGGCATCGTGATCACCGCTGGTATTCCTGAGCGTGAAGAGGCTGTGCCGCTGCTGCGCCGCCTACGTAACGAGGGCTTCCCCTACATTGCGCTCAAGCCCGGCACCATTGACCAGATCAAGCAGGTGCTGGCAATTGCCCGCGAAGTTCCCGAAATGCCCGTCATCATTGAGATTGAAGATGGTCACGCCGGTGGACACCACTCCTGGGAAGACCTGGACTCGATGCTGCTGGCCACCTACGACGCCATCCGCGCCGTAGACAATGTGGTGCTAACCGTCGGTGGTGGTATCGGTAAGCCTGAGCGCGCCGCTGACTACATCACCGGTCGCTGGGCCCTGGCCTACGGCACCGCCGCCATGCCGGTTGACGGCGTGTTTGTAGGTTCTGCCGCCATGACCTGCCTGGAAGCTAAGACCAACGACGACGTCAAGCAGCTGCTGGTTGACACCCCCGGAATTTCCCCCAGCGACAACGGTGGCTGGGTTGGTTCCGGTAAGTCTGCTGGTGGTATGACTTCAGGTCTGAGCCACCTGCGCGCTGACCTATACGAAATCGACAACTCCTCAGCTAAGGCCTCACGCCTGATCCAGGAGCTGGCTGGCGACGAGAAGCTGATGGCTGCCCGCCGCGACGAAATGATCGAGGCCCTATCCCACACCGCCAAGCCCTACTTTGGCGACGTAGAGTCCATGAGCTACCTGCAGTGGGCTAAGCGCTACGCACAGCTGTGTGTAGCTCCCGCCTCAGCTCGCCCTGAGGCCACCAAGCCTGCCGACTATTGGGCTGACCTGGACTGGGCTGACCGCCTGCTGGACCTGCTGCACCGTGTCGAAGCTCGTGTAAGCGAAGCCGACCACGGCCAGATTGTCACCCTGTTCCCGGATCTAGACTCCGTACTGGATGCCGACGCCGCCATTGCCCGTCTAGCCGAGGCCTACCCGGCCGCTGACACCACCCTGGTGGAGCCGGCAGACGCCGCCTGGTTCGTTGACCTGTGCCGCAAGCACCCCAAGCCGGTGCCGTTCGTGCCCGTAGTTGACGCCGACATCCTGCGCTGGTGGGGCACCGACTCACTGTGGCAGTCCCAGGACCCGCGCTACACCGCTGACCAGGTACGTATCATTCCTGGCCCGGTATCCGTGGCTGGTATTACCACTATTAACGAGCCGGTTGGCCACCTGCTAGGCCGCTTCGAAACCGCTGCGGTAGAGGCTCTGCTAGCCGCCGGGGTTGACCCGGTAGATGCCGCTGCCCGCCTAGGTGAATGCGACGGTAAGGCAGTTAGCTCCCGCCCGGTAGCTGACGTTAACGCCTTTGTACGCTCCACCCCGCACGTAGTGTGGAATGGTCACCTGACCACCAACCCCGCCGTGGTGCTGCCTAGCGACGCCTACCAGGTAGTGGCCCGCCCCGACGTGGCCGCTGACGCCTACGACCTAGACATTAAGCTTGACACCCACTGGGATGACCTACCCGGTGGCGAGCAGATCCACGCCGTGCGTCGCCTAGTGGTGCCGCTGCGTTTGGACGGCACCTCCGACGGAGCTGCCCCCGAGGTAGACCCCAGCCGCATCTCCCAGACCATGGGTGACCTGCTGGTTAACACTGCCGGTGTGGGTAACGTGTCGATTGTTGGTGACCACATCACCTCCCTGCCTGTCGTCCAGAGCGCCGTCGCTGGTGCCCTTGACGCTAACGGCAAGGTAGCCAACCAGCCCTTCGGCACCGTTCACGACACCTTCACCCTGGCCTCCACACTGGGTTACGACCACGGCGCAGTTACCGCCGATGCCCTGCCTGAGACCCTCTCAGCTGCTGCTATCGTGCCCGACGCGCTACTGGGCCCGTGCTGGCCGGTGGTATATGCCTGCCTCGGCTCTGTAGTTGAAGATGGTATGCCGCTGATTGAAGGTCTACTCGGTGCGGTCCACCTGGACCACACTGTGGATCTGCGCGCTGACCTAGAGCAGCTAGCTGCCAACCAGCCTTCTTTGCGCGTAAGCGTTGACGGTTGGGTAGAGGCCCTGGAAGAGTCCAGCGCCGGCCGTGTGGTGGCCGTGCACCTAGAGCTGCGTAACTTCGCAACCGGCGAGCTGATCGCCATCATGACTGAGCGTTTTGCTATTCGTGGCCGCGCCCACGGCACCGCCACTCCTTCCGCCCCGGCCGTAGCCGGTGGCACCGGACGCGAAATCGCCAACTCTGCCCGTCGCCTCCTGCGCCGCGTAAAGGTCACCGCCCCGCGCGACATGACCGCCTTCGCCCGCGTAACCGGTGACTTCAACCCGATCCACACCTCCTACAACGCCGCCAAGGTGGCTGGTATGAGCGCCCCGCTGGTGCACGGCATGTGGCTGTCTGCCACCGCCCAGCAGGTAGTTGCCTCAACCGACCCTGAAGGTGGTCACTACGACATCGTGGGTTGGACCTACACCATGCACGGCCCGGTCGAGCTTGGTGACCAGGTAGAAATCTCTGTGGAGCGCACCGGCCTGGTACGTGGCGGCGGTTTCCTGCTGGAGGCAACCTGCCGTATCAACGGTGAGATTGTTTCTCGCGGCACCGCAGTTACCCGTGCTGAGCGCACCGCCTACCTCTACCCGGGCCAGGGTATCCAGGCTCAGGGCATGGGTCTAGACGAGCGTTCCTCCTCTAAGGCAGCTCGCGAGATCTGGGATCGCGCCGACGCCCACACCCGTAAGGAGCTAGGCTTCTCTATCCTGGCCCTGGTACGTGACAACCCCACCGAGCTCACTGCTCGTGGCGTCACCTACCGTCACCCCAAGGGTCTACTGAACCTAACCCAGTTCACCCAGGTAGCCCTGGCTACCGTGGCGATGGCTACCACCGCGCGCCTAGAAGAAGCTGGCGCGCTGGTAGAAGGCGCCGCCTTCGCTGGCCACTCGCTGGGTGAGTACACCGCGCTAAGCGCCTACGGGCGTGTGTTCCCGGTGGAAACCATGATTTCCATCGTGTTCCAGCGTGGCTCCACCATGCACACCCTGGTGCCGCGTGCTGAAGACGGTTCCTCCAACTACCGCATGGGTGCACTGCGTCCCAACCAGTGCGGTATTGGCGCCAATGAAGTTGAAGCTTATGTGGCCGAAATTTCCCAGCGCACCGGTGAGTTCCTGCAGATCGTTAACTACAACCTGGCCGGTGTGCAGTACGCAGTTGCCGGTACGATTGCGGGCCTAGAGGCACTAGCCGGCGACGCCCGTGCACGTGCCAAGGCACGCGGCGGCAAGAACCCCTTCATGCTGGTACCCGGCATTGATGTGCCCTTCCACTCCAGTGTGCTGCGCCCGGGTGTGGACGAGTTCCGTAGCCGTCTAGACGCACTGGTACCTGCCGACATCGACATTGATCGCATGGTGGGTCTGTATGTCCCCAACCTGGTAGCCCGACCCTTCGCGCTAACACAGGACTTTGCCCGCTCCATCCTTGAAGTTGTGCCTTCCGCCCAGGTAGAAGCCATCTTGGCTAACTGGGATGCATGGATTGCGCAGCCGGTGGCTTTGGGTCGCGCCCTGCTGATCGAGCTGCTGGCCTGGCAGTTCGCCTCACCGGTACGTTGGATCGAAACCCAGGATGTACTGTTCACTCCGGTTGACCGTGGTGGCTTGGGCATTGAGAAGGTCATCGAGGTGGGTCTGGCTGCTTCGCCGACCCTGGCCAACCTGGCTAGCCGTACCCTGGCTTTGCCGCACCACGCCGGTAACCACGTGACCGTTTACAACGCTCGCCGTGACGAGGCCCGTGTTCTGGCCACTGACACCGACCCGGCTGTTGCCGACGAGGTGGTAGTAGAAGAGCCCGCTGCCCCCGCCGCAGCTGAACCGGCTCCTGCCGCTGCGCCCGCCCCGGCTGCTGCACCGGTAGCTGCCCCCGCTCCGGCCGCTCCCGCTGGCGCCCCCTCTGGCGCCGACGTCGCGGACCTGCCCTTCACCGCCAAGGATGGTCTAAACGTTTTGCTGGCCCACTCGGCCCGCATCCGCCCCGACCAGATCGGCGCTACCGACACCACCGAGACCCTAACCAACGGCGTGTCTTCACGTCGTAACCAGCTGCTCATGGACATGGGCACCGAGCTGGAACTGGCCTCCATTGACGGTGCTGCCGACGCCGACATGAGCGCACTAGCCGCCACCGTGCTTAAGGGTGCACCTAACTACAAGCCCTTCGGCCCGGTACTTAGCGAAGTTATCCGCCAGTCCATCTCCAAGCTCTTTGGTCCTTCTGGACAGCGTCCAGCTCGCATCGCTGAGCGAGTACAGCGCACCTGGGGTCTGGGTGAAGGCTGGGTCGCACACGTAAACGCCGCTGTGCTGCTTGGTACCCGTGAGGGCGCCTCTATGCGTGGCGATGACCTGGCTAGCCTTGGCACCACCGGTCCGCTCAAGACCGTAGCTGAGGTAGATGCCCTCATCGACCGTGCGGTTCAGGCTGTGGCCAGCGACCACGGGGTGAGCGTAGCCATGCCTAGCGCTGGTGGCTCCGGTGGTGGCGCCCAGGTTTCCTCTGAAGCCCTTGACGCCTTCGCTGCCGGTCTGATTGGCCCCGACGGCGCCCTGGCTACCACCGCCCGCACCCTGCTTGACACCCTGGGTCTAACCGAAAAGGTGACCGTGGCCTCCGAGCAGGTTGACGATGAAGCTGAGCGCACCCGCGTGGCCCTGGATGCGATTACTGCCGAGCTAGGCCCCAACTGGGTAGCTTCGGTAACCCCCAGCTTCGACTCGCGCCGCGCGGTGCTGATCGATGACCGTTGGGCCAGCGCCCGTGAAGATCTAGGACGCATCGCCACCGGTGAGATCAACGCTGAGACGGTTAACGTCGAAAGCTACACCGGTTTGGGCCGGGCTGTAGCCGACCAGGCCGCCTGGTGGGCCCGCCAGATGCGTGAAGCTGGTGCCAGTGAGCGCGTAGCCGGCGTACTTGAGCACATCAGCCAGGTAGCCGCTGTTAAGGCCGAAGCTGGTAGCGCCCCGGTACGTTGGGCCAACGAAGTTGCGGTTGTAACCGGTATGGCTCCGCACTCCATCGGTGCTGCAGTGGTGGCTGAGCTGCTCTCTGGTGGCGCCACCGTAATCGCTACCGCCTCGCGTCTGAACCACAAGCGCCTAGAGTTCGCTACCGAGCTCTACCGCCAGCACGCCTCTAACGGCGCGCAGCTGTGGATGGTGCCTGCCAACCTGTCCAGCTACCGTGACGTAGATGCCCTAGCCCAGTGGATCGGTAACGCTGAGGTAGTCACCTCCGGTGGTACTTCAACCCTGGTCAAGCCGGCCCTGGTGCCCACCTTGCTGTTCCCCTTCGCCGCTGGGCGTGTGGCCGGTTCGCTGGCCGACGCCGGTCCGGAGACTGAGTCTCAGGCCCGTCTGCTGCTGTGGAGCGTGGAGCGCAGCATTGCTGCCCTGAGCGCCATTGGCACTGACACCAATGTGGACCACCGTCTGCACGTGATCCTACCTGGTTCACCTAACCGCGGTACCTTCGGTGGCGACGGTGCTTACGGCGAAGTTAAGAGCGCCCTGGACGCCATTGTTAACCGCTGGTCCAGCGAAAAGCAGTGGGCTCAGCGCGTCTCGCTGGCACACCCGCGTATCGGTTGGGTGCGCGGCACCGGCCTGATGGGTGGTAACGACCCGCTGGTGGCCGCTGTTGAGGCCGCCGGGGTACGCACCTGGTCCACTGAAGAAATCGCTCACGAGCTGGTTGAGCTGTGCACCGAGCAGGTACGCGCTCAGGCTGCGGTTAAGCCGGTTGAGGCTGACCTGACCGGTGGTCTGGGTGACAACGTTGACCTGGTGGCTCTGCGTGAAAACGCTGCCAAGGCCGCAGCTGGCCAGACCAGCGACCCGGCTGAGGCTAGCGCTACCATCGCCGCCCTGCCCAGCCCGCTCACCCCGGTTCAGCCCACCGCGCCTAACTGGGGCGAGGTTGAAGCTGACCTGGAAGACATGGTGGTTGTGGTTTCTACCGGTGAAGTATCCACTTGGGGTAGCGGTCGTACCCGCCGTGAAGCTGAGCTAGGTATGACCGGTGGAGACGACGTCGAGCTCACCGCAGCCGGCGTACTCGAACTGGCCTGGGGTATGGGCCTGCTTACCTGGCAGGACTCGCCTAAGGCCGGCTGGTACGACACCGACGGCAACCTGGTTGACGAGGCTGACATTCTCTCGCGCTACCGCGACGAGGTAGTGGGCCGCTGCGGTATCCGCGAATTCGTTGACGACCAGTTGATTGCTCCGGTGGCAGATGAAGAGGTTGAGGTTTACCTGGACCGCGACATCTCCTTCAACGTCTCTGATGAGGCTACCGCCCGTACTATCGCTGAATCTGACCCGGCACACACCCTGATCAGTGAAGACAGCGAAAGCGGCGAGTGGATCGTGACCCGCCTGGCTGGTTCGCTGGCCCGCGTACCGCGCCGCGCTGCACTGAGCCGCACTGTGGGTGGCCAGTTCCCGCGCGACTTCGACCCGCAGCGTTGGGGCATCCCGGCATCCATGACCGAGTCTTTGGACCGGATCGCCTCTTGGAACCTGGTCACTGCCGTTGAGGCTTTCCTTAACGCTGGTTTCAGCCCGGCCGAGCTGCTGCAGGCTGTACACCCGGCCGATGTGGCCTCCACTCAGGGCACCGGTTTTGGTGGCATGGAGTCGATGCGCAAGATGTTCGTTGGCCGCTTCCTTAACGAGGAACGCCCCAGTGACATTTTGCAGGAGGCCCTGCCTAACGTTGTGGCCGCACACGTAATGCAGTCCTTCATCGGGGGTTACGGTTCTATGGTGCAGCCGGTTAGCGCCTGCGCAACCGCAGCCGTATCCATTGAAGAAGGCTGGGACAAGATCGCTCTGGGTAAAGCCCAGGTGGTGGTTGCCGGTGCTATCGACGACATCTCGGTTGAGTCCGTGGTTGGCTTCGGTAACATGAACGCCACTGCTGAAGCGGCTGCCATGAAGGCTAAGGGAATCAGCCCGCGTCACTTCTCACGTGCTAACGACCGTCGTCGCGGCGGCTTCGTGGAAGCCCAAGGTGGCGGTACCGTCATCCTGGCCCGTGGTGACGTAGCGGCTAAGCTTGGTCTGCCGGTTGCTGCGGTACTTGGTTTCGTCTCCTCCTACGCCGACGGCGCCCACACCTCCATCCCGGCCCCGGGCCTGGGTGCTTTGGCTGCGGGCCGTGGCGGTAGCAACTCGCGTCTGGCTAAGTCTTTGGCCAAGCTGGGCGTTGAAGCTGACGACATCGCCGTAGTTTCCAAGCACGACACCTCCACCGGTGCTAACGACCCCAACGAGTCTGAACTGCACACCCGCCTAGCCAAGGCGCTTGGCCGTAGCGAGGGTAACCCGCTGGTAGCGGTATCCCAGAAGACCATCACTGGTCACGCTAAGGGTGGTGCCGCAGTGTTCCAGGTGGCCGGTTTGACCGAAATCCTGGCCACCGGTGTGGCCCCGGGTAACGCCTCGCTGGACTGCGTGGACATCAAGCTCAAGAAGGATAGCTTCTGGATCTGGCCGCGTAAGGCCATGCGCCTGGCTGGCCGTGGCGGCGAAAGCGGTCGCGTGCCCGGTGCTGGTCCGATCCGTGCGGGCCTGGCTACCTCGCTGGGCTTCGGGCACGTATCTGGCCTGCTGGCCATGGTGCACCCCGGTGCTTTCGAATCTGCCCTGCGTAAGGCTGGCGGCCAGCAGGCCGTCGACGCCTGGCTGGCTAGCGCCAACGCCCGCCTGGCTGCCGGTACGCGCCGCCGCCGCGCCGGCATGATCGGCCGCGTGGCCCTGTTCGAGCAGATCGATGGCCGTCGCCTGGGTGAAGAAACCGAAACCCGCGACCCGCACGAGGTTGAGGCAGCTATGCTGCTTGACCCCGAGGCCCGCTTGGGTGCCGACGGTGTTTACCACGCTGGTGAGTAATAGCTACTAGCGCTTAACCACATGGGGTGGATCCGTTTAAGGATCCACCCCATATGTATTTTGGCTATGGCTAGCTAAGCTGGGGCAGTGGATATGCCTAAAATTGTTACTCCTAAAGCTACTGGCCAGTGTCCAGTGGGAGTGGGGGTTGACCTAGTACAGATAGATGCTTTTGCTCAGCAACTGTCTGAGCCTGGCACTAGTTTTAGCCAGCGAGCTTTTAGCCCCCGCGAACTACGCCAAGCCCAGGCACGAGTGCGGGCCAGAGGAGCTGAGCCAAACTGGCAGGAGCTAGCCCCACACCTGGCGGCGCGTTGGGCAGCCAAAGAAGCTTTTGTTAAGGCCTGGTCTAGTGCTTTGGTGCAGCTTAAAGGCGCCGCCGTGCCTCAGCCGCTAAGCCTGGAAAGTTTTAACTGGGATCAGGTTGAAGTGCTGCTAGATGAGCAGCTGCGCCCCCAGCTAGCGCTACGCGGCCAGGTAGCCCAAGCAGTTAGCCAAAGTGTAGGTGAGCCTAGCTGGCTGGTGTCGCTAACCCATGAGGCTAACTGGGCCAGCGCCGTCGTAATTGCTGCTCTAACAGCGTAAAAAATTTAGCTAACCGGCTTAAAACTCAAGTTGTTGAGGCCTTGGACCTAGGTTTATAGTTGACATGTAAAACGTGCTCCGGGGTCGGTGAAATTCCGAGCCGGCGGTTATAGTCCGCGACCCACTGGTACCTACTGGTGGTTGAGCTGGTGAAATTCCAGCACCGACGGTTAAAGTCCGGATGGGAGGAGGCACGCGGGTTTACTTATCTTTAGGTGACCTGCAGGCGCTGTGCGCGCGCATCCTTGTATTCCCCGGCGCTTACCGGGAGGAAACTTCCGCCGTCTTCGGAAGGAATTAGATGCGAGCTTACAGGCCCTGGCTAGCAATTACGCTAGGTGTAGTGGTTTTAGTCTTCTGGCAGCTAATTTCTGTATCTGGAGCTGTGGCTGAGTATTTTTTGCCAGCCCCCACCCACATCATTGATTCGCTAATTACCTCAATTCGTCACGCGAACATGCTTGGTTACGCCTGGGTTACTCTGCGTGAAGCGATTTTGGGTTGTATGTTGGCTTTTGCGGGGGCTTTACCCTTAGCATTGGCGCTATTTCACTGGCCACTGTTTTCGCAAACTGTGCTGCCTTATGTGGCCGCAAGTCAAGCGATTCCGGCTATTGCGATTGCGCCTTTGCTGGTGTTGTGGGTTGGTTACGGCTTATTCCCGGTAGTGCTGCTATGTGCCTTTATGGTGTTTTTCCCAATCACTATCTCTATTTTGCTGGGGCTAAGGTCAATCAATCGCGATGTGATCGAGGCGGCCCGGCTTGATGGGGCGGGTGGTTTCAAAATGATTATCTATATGGAACTGCCGCTAGCTACTCCGGCAATTTTGGCAGGTTTGCGCACCGGCATGACACTGTCAATTACCGGTGCGGTAGTAGGGGAGATGACCATGGGGGGCACGGGATTGGGCATGGTTTTAGCATCCCAGCGCGACGCCGTAAATACCGCAGGTCTATTTGCCACCATCGTGGTGCTGTCAGTTATGGCCACTGCTTTGCACGGTTTGATTCATGCCTGCGAAAAGCGTTCGCGCACAATCGCCGCAATTCAAAGTTAGGAAACACCATGATTTCACGTCGCCAAGCAGTTAGCCTGCTGGGTTTAGCAGCAGGGGGCGTGGCCCTAGGGGCTTGCTCCTCAGGTACTGCCAGCAAATCTAAGACCGGGGCGCAGGCCTTAACCATTGGTTTGACCTACACCCCCAATATTCAGTTCGCACCCTTCTATTTGGCGCAGGCCAATAAGCAATACGCAGACAGTGTCAAGCTGCGCCACCATGGGGCCCAGGAAGGCCTGTTTGATGCGCTGAGCGCTGGCAGTGAGGATCTGGTGATTGCTGGCGCCGACGAAGCCGCTGTGGCCTGCTCTAACGGTTCAAACCTGGTGGTGGTGGGCGGCTACTACCACAGCTATGCGGTATGCATTATGGTGCCGGCCAACTCCTCTATCACTTCACTTGAGCAGTTGCGTGGTAAAAAGATTGGTACCCCGGGAACCTATGGTGAGAACTGGTTCGGTCTGCTACTGGCTTTGCGTAGCGCGGGACTGAGCCAAAATGACGTCAACATTATGTCTATTGGCTATACCCAGCAAGCAGCCCTGATGAGCGGCAAGGTAGATGCCATTGTGGGCTACTCCAACAACGACGCCGTCGCCCTAGAAGAATCAGGCATGAAGGTACGTAAGCTGGCAGTAGCCACCAACCCGCCACTGATTGGCGCCAGCCTGGTTACCTCCACCAAGGCTTTAGCTGCTAAACGTAACGCCCTTAAAGCCGCTGTTGCTGCCTCGGTTAAGGGGATGCAGACTTTTGTCAGCGATCCCGACGCCGCCGTGAAAGCTGCGGTCAAGTACGTGCCAGATCTGGCTGATGCTAAGCAGGCCGCCAAGGCTCGCAAGGTGGCTGTGGCTACCGCTGAGCTGATTAAGCCAAGTGAGCTCGGCGCTGATCAGATCGGCAAAATTGGCGCCAGTGAAGTTGAGGCGATGCTTAAATTCTTAAGCGAGCTGAAGGTGTTTGGCTCCAAGCCAGTCACGCGCGAAAAGCTGCTAGACGCCCTGATCTAGGGCACTGCCGGCTAAATACCCTAGGCACCCGCTAGTTAGTTGCCAGGTACGCCCCTTTAAAAGGGTTGCGTACCTGGTAGCTTTTTAGCTTGCCGGCGCAGGCGGCGAATATAGCCAATATTTGCTGGCAAATCATTAGGTAGCTTATGAGATTTGATGGTTTGTGGGGGAGAGGTTAGTAAATTAGCTTCACGCAGTGAGCTAATTACTGCTTTCATGCACTTAGCAAAAAACTTATATTCAACCCAGCTATCACTTCTAAGGCTAGGAATAAGTACCACAAATAGTTCCGTGCCGCCAGCAAAATTATTGGCTACTAAGGCAATCTCAGTTTGGCCGCGCTGACGGTCATGGGCGACGATACTAATTGGAAGCAGCGCTAGTGGAGTTAGCCCAAGTAAGTCTGGATCAGTTATCGTGTCGATTATGTTGGCCCGAGCATTTGAGCCTTGCGCTAATATTACCCCGGTCCAGCCCTGCTGTTTTAGTAGCAGGTCGATCTTATTATCTACCAGCCTAAACTTCTTTGCTCCTAGCACATTAATTACGCACTGAATAGCGTTTTCACTCTGGCAAGCTAAAGTAAAACGCATAGCTGGATAGGACGGGGCAATGCCGAACATAGCAGTTTTCCTCAGTCAGTAGTTACGCGTGAACGCACTATTCCCAAACCCATAGAGTTTAGGGCGCGCTGTAATTGTTTAGGGCTGACCTCTGCCGCCTGCGCTCCACGGCGCAACACCCGATAGATATCCCCAGATTCTTCAGTTAGCATATTGGTTAACTCAAAACCATTCTTTTCATAAAACCGCAGTCGGCGCTGACGCTGGTGCGGATTTGGGGCACCAGGCTCGTCTACAGGTTCAATCTCTAAAAATATCGGCAAGTCACGGTTATGTTCACAAATAGCATTAAGTACACGCGAGCCATAGCCGACGCTGCGTAGCTGATCATTTACTGCCAAAAACGCCAGGTATAGCAGGCCGTGAGCACGCTGAGAGTAGGTCATGGCCACCACGCGAGGTACCCCATCTACAGACGTAGGCTGTTTCGGGTCAATCCACGCTAAAAACTGCGCCCCTGGACGCACAGAGGAAGCGTGCAAAAACGTTAGTGAGATTTGCTCATTTGGTGGAAATGCGCGGCGGTAAATACCGTGCACCTGAGCAGTTAGAGGGCCCCAAAAAGGCACTCTTACGGGTTTAAGCTGTGAAGTCATGATTCTAAAGTTTTAAGCCAGTGTGCGCGCGCTGCCCGACCAGCAGCTGCCGCCGTAACAAAACTGGCGCGGTCTTGGTCAAGGCCACGGCCCATAGTAGATAGTTTTACCGGGCTGGTAGCTAAAGCCTCATCTAAGCCCTGGCAGGAAACAGAAACTAGACGGTGAGGTTGGCCTAGCTTGCGTGCCAGCGCCAACTGGCATGCCTGAGATTTAACCAACTCACCAAACTGCCCATCCAACTCGGGCACAGGGATAAGCGCGCTACACAGCGTAGCGCGGCTATAGGCAGTTAAAGAATGGTGTGAAATCCCCAGGTGGCGTGCACGCGCATCAGCTTCAGACACGCGTAAAGAGGCAATTGGCTCACCGTCTAGCACCGCAGCAGCGTTAAGCGCATCGGCGCAAGCTACCCCCGAAAACCCCCAGGGAGTGTCGCTACCCAAATTGCCTGGCCCTTGGGTCAGCACAATTATGTCTGCGCCCAGCACATGTCGCGCTGCTAGTAGGCCGTTATGTAGCGAGACAGCCTCTAAGTCGCCACCCCAAGACTGTCCTGTGGCCACGCTCCCAACTAGCCAGCCGGCCTGTTTTAACCCAAAAACGCTGCGCGAATAAGGCAGTGGCAGTGCGGCGCCGTCGCTCATAACATAAGCGATTTTTGGTAGTGGCGATTGAGATGGGTCCTCACCTACCAGCGGGCAGCGCGCCCCGGCAATTATGGCCGGCAGGGCCGAGTGCAAATCGGCCACCACCACGGCGCCACCTGCCAGGTCTAGCTCAGTGTTTAATAGCTGGTGGTGGGCTGTGCCCGGCTCATCAACACTGCTAACTAACTTCTGGTTAGGCATGTAGCGGGCTTTAACCAGGTGACCAGCCGGTTCGACGTCGTCGTTTAGCTGGTCTAGACGGGCCCCAACCATAGCGTGCCCACCTGTACCAAGTGAGCGAGCTAAGGCAGAAACCTCAATGCGCACCCGCTCACCAATCTGGGCCTGGCCAAACAGGTCCGTATATAGCAGTGCTTTTACTTTTTCACCGGGTAGATAAACACTGGCGTTAGTTGGGGCGGCTTCAATCCGCACCCAGACCATAGCGCAACCACCCCAAGTGCTATGCAGTTGTTCAACTACACCATCACGCCACATCATGGCTGTAGCCTACCTGTAGGCTAAAGGCATGAGCCAACCAGTCAGTGTTGAGGAGAGAGTGCTTAACCTGCTGTTAGCGCTGTCTGAGACCCCGCGAGGACTGACCTTACGGCAGATAACTAGGCAGGTGGCCGGCTATGATGCGGCCACACAAAGCAGTGTTGAGCGTAAACAGGTGCGCAGATTTGAGCGTGACCGCGCCACACTGCGTGAGGTGGGGATAGTAATCAACTCCGAAGTTGACGTCGATAACCCCACCAACACTCATCCCCATAAACGTTACCTACTTGCCCCCGCTCCACAGTGCCAGCACTTGCCAGTCTTAGCGCCCGCGCAACTGTTGACGTTAGAACTAGCCACGCAGCTGTTTAACAGCGGTTTTATTGGTACGCGGCTAAGTATTGTGCGAGCCAAACTAAAGGCCTATTACCCCTTATATAACCGCGTGTTTAAGGCTGTGCCTACGCCCGGCCCGGAGCTTAGCCAGGAGGTAGTACGGGGCTTAACTAAAGGCGCCCAGCTGGAATTTGCCTATCAGGGCCTGCATGATCGCAGCCCACGTCAACGTCTGGTGTGGGGCGCTAAGTTAAGTGTGCGTGAAGGTGGCTGGTATCTTGACGGTTTTGATCAGCTAGCCCAGGCCTACCGGCGGTTTCGCGTTGATCGCATAGTGGGCCAGGTACATGCCCTGCCGCTATCGGAGGTTGAGCAGAAAGAACCAGTGCCAGATAGTAGACACTGTCAAGCTATGCTTTGGTTGGCCCCAAATAGCGCCTGGCAGTTAAAAGCCCGCTCTCAGGCGCTAGGGCACGATCGTTACTTACTGGACTATCACCCAAGTGATCAGCTGCAATTAGTGTCTACGCTTAGCTCTTTAGCAGAGCAGGCCCTGGTACTTGAGCCAGCTGACTTAGCCCAAGCAGTGCTAACTCGTTTTCAAGCCCTAGAGGCTATAGACCCTAAACTTCCAGCTCGCGATGAGGGGGCAGTTAGCCCAGCTAAAACCCAAAGCACTAAGGTCTACCCGCCCACCTGCATAGTTGTGGCCCGCATGTTAGCCCTGGTGCAATGGGTTAAAACGCACCCGGGGCAAAGTTTTGACAGCTTAGCTAGTCACTTTGGAGTTAGCCCGCAGCAGATCCGTAAAGACATAGAAAGCTTGAGCCTAGTGGGCGACGATCATATGCCCTGGCAGGGGCTAGATTTTGATTTTGCTGATTTACATGACGGCAAAGTAACTCTCAACCACGCTGGGGGATTGGCTAATCGGCTGCATTTAGATGAGCTTGACCGCGAGGTTTTGGTTTTGGCCCTGGCAGCTTTAGAAGCTGGCCCCTGGCAAAGTTACGCCCGCCAGCTAAGCCAATTACTGCAGCTAAACCCTAATATCCAGGCCAGTACTCAAGGAGCCGGCACTACAGCCCCGGACCAAGTTTTTCCCACGGTACTAGAAGCTCTCACGGCTGGGCGCAGCCTAAAGCTAAGCTACGTCGACGCCGCCGGGGTCAGCTCCCAGCGCAACGTGGACCCCTGGTGGCTAGTTAGTGACGGCGCCCTACTAACGCTGGTGGGCTACTGTCATGGAGCCAGGGCTAAACGCCGCTTCCGACTAGAGCGCATTAGCACGTTAAGTGTAGGCGGCCAGGTGCGCAAAGCTGCCCCGATCCCCAACACCTTTGCCGACAAACGTCGTCGCAGCCGGAGCCAAAGCTGGGGGCGGGCAGCCCAAACAGCCACTTTACGCATCCGTCCTAGTGGAATTTGGCTGACGCAAGTAGCTAAAGCAAAACAGGTTATTTATAACCAAGACGGCACTATCACCGTAGAAATAATTGGCCGTTCCCAGGCATGGCTAGAGTCTGTGGTGTTACGCGCAAGCAGTGAGCTAATAGCTGTAGAACCTGCCACATTGTTAGAAAAAGTCAGTGTTCGCGCAGCTAAAGCCCGAGCTAACTATGCTCAAAGCGTGAGCGTAAAGACGTGAATCTGCCCGGTTCATGGCAAGATAATAGGTATATGGGTTTGCTGTGGCTAGCCCCGATTCTTAGATCGGCTGGTAAAACGGTAAACTTTTCCCCGTCCGTACATGAATTTTCATGCCAAGTCTTTGGAAGGCAGGCTCACTATGGGAGCATTTCGCCCCTGGCACTGGATCGTAATCATCGTCTTGTTGATTTTGCTATTCGGCGCCAACAAGCTGCCGGAGATCGCCGGTAGCCTCGGCAAGTCGATGAAGGTCCTCAAGAAGGAAGTTAAGGAACTCAAGGAGGAGGATGCTCCTGCACAGAAGCAGGCGCAGATCGCTCCTCAGGAGGGTACCTACTACACCCAGCCTTCCCAGCCTCAGGCCGCTCCTGAGCAGCAGGGTGAGGCTAAGTGACGCATAACTGACTAAGTGCAGGGTAGGCCGTGGGGTCTGCCCTGCACACTTAGTGTGGTTTCGATTTTGTAGAAGGAACACAGGTGGCTGATCACACGCCCAAAAAGAAGCGTTTTAAGCTACGTAAGCGTAAGGATAACCCTGAGGCACGTATGTCTTTGGGTGCGCACCTGCGCGAGGCGCGCAACCGTTTAATTGTTGCTGCCCTGGGTGTGTTAGTTGGAACCGTCGTGGCCTGGATCTTTTACGACCAGGCTTTCGCGGTGCTGACTAATCCGCTGGAAGTGGCGCGCGCTCACGGTCACAATGTCACCGTTAACTTCGGTACCGTACTGTCTTCTTTCGACATTAAACTGCGTGTATCTATGTGGGTGGGCTTTATTGGTTCAGCCCCGCTGTGGATCTACCAGTTTTGGGCGTTTGTAGCCCCAGGTCTGCTGCCTAAAGAGAAGCTGCTGGCGCTGGGCTATGGCCTGGCTGGGCTGGCTTTGTTCATGTGTGGTTGCCTGCTGGGTATCTGGTTGATTCCCCACGCTGTGGATGTGCTTACCGGTTTCATCCCGACTTCTTCTACCGGGTACATGGACGCTAGCCAGTATCTGTCTTTCGTGACCCGCCTGTTGCTAGTCTTTGGTTTGGCTTTCTTGTTCCCTGAAATGATGGTAGGGCTAAACCACTTGGGCCTGATTAAGGGTAAGACTATGCTGCGTGGATGGCGTATCGCGGTGGTCTTCATCTTTATTTTCATGGCTATCGCTAACCCGCTGCCTGACCCCTGGTCCATGGTTTTCATGGCGCTGCCTATTTGTGCGCTCTACTTTGGGGCTTGCGGTATTGCGATGGTGCGAGACAAGCGTCGCGCTAAGCGTATGGCTGAAGAAGACGCCGCCCTTGATGCTGCCCTGGCTGCCCCTAGCACTGCACAGATTGGACCGGCCAACAGCTAATGCGGATAGTACTACTTGGTAATAAGGCGGCTGGTGCTGGTAATGGCCTAGCCGCCTACCGCTATCTGATGCGTAAATTTAATGCGCTTGAGCATGATGCGACGCGTCTGGGAGCTTTCGATTTTGTAGATGTCACTGGCGACAATCTGGTGGCATCACTGTCACGTCTAAGCTCTTTGCAAGTGGGTAGCTATGACTTGCTGGTGGTGGCTGGGGGAGATGGCACAGTCACCTTGGCTTTGGATGCGGTGGCTGATACAGAGGCGGCTTTGGCTATTATTCCGGCAGGTACTGGTAACGACGGCGCCCGTCACTTTGGTATTACCGACTGGCGTGGCAGTGCTGATCGGCTACTAAACAACCTTAAAGCTGGGCACCTAAACACGGTTAAAACGGATCTGATTAAAGCTACCTTCGCAGCCGATGGCAGCAGGCAACGCTGGGTGCTGAGTGTAGTAACCGCTGGCGTGGACGCAGCCATTAACCAGCGCGCCAATAACTATGACTGGCCGCGCAACCGGGGCAGGTATGTGCGCGCAGCAGTACGCGAATTTACTACTCTTAAGGGCTACCACTATGAGCTGACCCTAGACGGCGTCAAGCTACCACCCCAGCGCCTGCACCTGGTGGCTTTCGCTAACACTTCCTACTATGGCGGAGGCATGCACATTGCCCCGCAAGCCAGTGCCACTGATGGTCAGGGCACCTTGGTGAGCGTAGATCCGGTGGCGCGCTTTACGGTGCTGCGGGTATTTCCCCGCATTTTTTCCGGCACCCACATAAACCACCCGGCAGTGCACATGACTAACGTCTCCACGCTAACTATTGATGGCCCAGATTTGCCGCTGCTTTACGGCGATGGTGAACCCCTTGGCCGCGCCCCGGTGACCTTGGAAGTAATTTCTGATGCTTTAACACTG
>ERZ772906.856-NODE-856-length-17449-cov-15.787455_pt1 | contig 17449 bp, 13 predicted proteins | sample MGYA00511338_ERZ772906 | MGnify/ENA primary metagenome ERZ772906 (study PRJEB29015, sample SAMEA2738076) | human oral metagenome | biome: human oral; feature: human-associated habitat; material: saliva | place: China | collected 2212 ... | reverse complement strand
GAATGAAGAGGGGTGGATGTGGCGTATTTGCCAAATGTAACCCCCCTGTTAGAAACCGGGGGTTGAAGTTTCATCATGGACTAGGAACGTCGGTCTACGGTCTGCGCCTGACCTGTGGTCAGGCTTGCCCTTGCCCTTGTCCTAGCCCATGATGATTAATAATCGCTTGAACAGCTTTTGGATAAGATTTACGTCCGTCCTCATCAAATTGTGAGAGAATTTCAAGAAGGAGTTTTTCTTGGAAAGGTTCTACTAAAATAGCAGATTCGGAACGTTCAAAAGTCATTCCTTCTTCCTCTAATAGATAGATTATTTTCCGTAGTGTTGCCATTTTTAGATTGTACTCATCAGAAAAGTCTTTAAGGGTACGATTAGTAGTTTCAAGTTCCGTATCGGACTCCTGTGTTTCTTTTTTAGTTTTAGTTTGCGATTGGAATTCTTCAAAGACAGAGAATTCTTCTCCTTCAAATTCGATAACTGGTATTTGTGAGTAAGCTTCATAGAAGGAGAAGCCTTGATCAAGTGGAACGTAAGGTGAAAAAAATTCGCCTGCTAGTTCACCGTTGTTAGCAATATACCCCCGACCTTTTATACGGATTCCGTTGATTTCATCTAGCTTTTTAAATTCTTTTGTTTTATTTGCATCTCCAAACATCATGTCATATCCTGTTGATTCTAAATGACCGACGGAGAGACGCTTCATAAAATTATCTCTAAGAGCTGTTTTGATAAATTCACCATCAGGGCGTTGCATTGCAAAAATGATGAATACGCCAGCTTGACGGCCTTCTAGGACGAGTTGGGATAGATATTCCATGAGTTCAGCTTGTTGGCTATAATCACGGTCTATTTTTGCCATGAGAGCTGCCCATTCGTCTACTAGAATGAACTTTGGTTTCATATCATAGTGCTTGAAGTTCTTACCAGCTTGAAACTTAGGGGAAGAAGATATGAGTTGATAGCGCTTTTCCATAAACTCTACATTTTCTTTAAAACAGTTAATGATATCCTCTTTACTAGTAAAGACTCGGTTATGGAAAACAGGTATTTTTTTTAAACCAGCTAAGTCAGAGTTTTTGGGATCACAAATATCAATAAATCCAATTTTAGCGAGTGCATAGATGATGGTCATGAGGACAACAGTCTTTCCTCCACCAGTTCCACCACCAATGAGAAGGTGAGGTTCTTCAATAAAGTCCCAAGTCACATCTTTCATGAGTTGTAGTTTCGAACCTTTAACTGTGACATTATCAATAGAAATACGACTATCAATACGATTAATGGCAATTTCATATTTGATAAAGCGTTTATCGAAGGTTTTATTTCGAAAATCTCCATTAAACATTACTTCAAGGGTAGAGCCGAGATTCAAGAAACGATCTTGAAATTTATTTCCTTCTAAGATAAAGCTAATTTCAATTTTATATGGTGATTGTTTTAGATAAACTTGGGGAAGTTCAATCTTTTCACTAATCTTATTTTCTCGTTTAATTTTTTTTGATAGATAGAGATTATTCTCTAATAAAAAACGAGATAAAATACGTAAGCTATTCATTTTTTGAAAGAAGAGAAACTTCTCGTAACAAAGCTGATTAATGAACCAAGCAAGAATAGAAGAACTAAAGAATACAGCGCCTATAAAATAAGCTTGTGGTAGGGGATGAATTTTTAATTCTTCTAGATGAATGTTAGTATAAATGCCAATAGCAAATAAAAAAGGAGACCACAGAATTAACCATGTGACTCCCTTAATTTTTCGGTGAATGATTCGAACTCTTTGTCCTCTATAGGTAAAGAGCTTCATAGTATGTCACCTCCTAGTTTTCTTTTTTTTGTTCTGCAGATTTATTTTCCTTGGACGGAGCTCCTCCTGTTTTCTTCTTAATTTTAGAAGCAAATAGTTTGAAGATATCATTTCTATTCACGTGAGTATGCGTAATGACAATATCTTCTAGTTCAATTTCTTCACGATATTTTAGGCCTAGATCTTCAATTTCGGTTTCGGACATATCTGCAATAGTAAAGAAGAGTGTCTGATGTTGTACAGAAGAATGAATCGCAACTACAATGCCACGAACTTCTCCGGTATTAATTTGAGCAAATGAACCGTCAGGGTTTCTTTGTGAACGATCCTCTTCGAAGATAATATCAGGTCCTTCAATACCCCGAAAAGTCAATTTGCCAAGAACTTGAGGGACGTCTAAACCATCAGTGATGACGCGATAAGTTTTGTCAGCAATTTGTAGTTTTTCTCCGTAGTTTAATCCAATTTTAGCCATTTGATTTTCTCCTTTATATAATTATTTTTTCAGTACTAGTTTTTCAGCAAAAACATTGAGTGCAGGTGCAACAGAATTTCCATTCAGCAAAGTATCTGATAGGAAGATAGGGTTAATCGCTTCTACAAGAGAGTCTTCAGGGAAGACAGTGGTAGAAGCAGGTGTGATAACATGGAAGGAACCATGTGTTTCACTATTTAAGATATGACGTTGATATTTTCCTTCTTTTCCAAAGATAAAACGTGGGGCATTTCCCAATTTTTCGTAGTAAGCTGGGCCGATAAATTCTGGTTTCATTTTTAGTGTTTCTGGGATCATAGGTGTTTTCCTTTCTTGTTGAAAAATAAGAAGAGTCAAGCTAATTGCTTTACTCTTGAGTAATAGTGAGTTGAGAGTTTACGTTTAAACATTCTTGTATAAAATTGTACTTCACTTTGAGGAAATCCAGTAGCTATTGATTTTTTAGCTATTTTATTTAAATCACTGAGAGTTTGAGAATATAGTTGAGCTTGTAGTTTCTCAGATGAACAAAACATTCTATCAGTGAAGATATAATTATTGTAGAGTCTTTCACATTGTGATGCGAAAAAAGTTTGTCATAGTTTTCTCCTTTATTGTAAAATTAAAAAGCTACCAAGAAATTAGGGATGACTTAGTAGCTTGAGAGTAAGTCTACCTAATAAGGATAGACAGCAGTAAAGAAAAGTTATTTGGTTGGAAAGAATACTCTCTCCACGGTGGCAACGTTTAGCAAGGTGCATTGCATGAATTACCATCGCTTTCCCAGCCAATCTCATCAGGTAGTCATTGTCATACCCTTAAGATTCTCTTACGCCTTTTGGCGAAGCCAGTTCACTTTACTATTCGGAAAAGTGCGAAAGTCCGAAATGCGTGGAAGCCCACAAAATGTTTTATATCTTCACTTCAACCATAAATAGACTTGACTTTTCTTTCCAAAACATTTACAATAAAGGTACGAAGTTTAGTGTAGTTTTGGCAATCAGTCCTCTGGTTGTCAGACGCACTTTTTATTAAATTTTCAAAGATCGTGATGCTAAAAGTTAGCATTATTATTTTTAGAACCGATATAACTATCAGCTATATTTACATTATATAACCAATAGTTATATTTGTCAAGAGATTTTTGAAGTAATTTAAAAATTTTTTAGAGGCTTAAAAATGGAATTTTCGGAACGCTTAAAAGAACTAAGAAAAAAAGCAAACTTTACTCAAGTTGAAGTAGCTGAAAAACTAGGAATTTCGCAACCTGCTTACGCTTCATGGGAACGTGGAGCTAAAAAACCAACACAGGAAAATCTAATTAAAATCGCACAGATTTTAAATGTGTCATTAGATTACTTAGTTGGTAATTCAGATAGTACAGAGGATGAATTAGATAATATTGAGTTACTTTTTCGTATGAATTCAAAAGGCTTGACTGATGAAGAGAAAGAAATCTTCAAAAAAGAACTGATTGAGTTTATGGAAGAACGGAAGAAGGCATTTAAGGGAGCCAAAGAAAAATGTTAAAATCTATATTTGATAATATTACTATCAATAACATAATTATATCTTCGCTATCTGCTATATGTGTAATAGTCGTACTGCCATTTATTTTGTTTTGGTTAAAAGATAAATATGTTAATCGTAAGAAAATTTCCATTGTAGCTGAAGAAGTATACAATGTAAATAGTTTTAATGGAGTACCTGAATTAGTCAATGATTCAACCAATCAATATTCAAATCTAATTTATAATAAAGTCACAGTAAAAAGCTTAAATAAAGAAGTGATATCATCCATAATATTGAATAAAATAAAAAAAGAACCCAATGAGGTAGCTGATATAAGATATGACGGGGGACTCTATGTAGATCAACAAAAATATTTATTAATAACTTATAATAATGGGAATAAGGCAGGTGAGACAGGAGATATTAAAATTACAATTAATGCAATTAAGGATGGAACTAGAGATAAGATTATGTTAGAAACGGTTACGTCACCTAGTTTATTCATAGAACCAGGTGTAGTTACAGGACAGTACAAAATCGATTTACTAGACTATAAAGATATATTTGAAAAAAATGCTGAGTATGTCTTTTTAGAAATTGATTTTGAAAATCCTAATAATTCTATTCCAAGAGGCGGAGGAAGATATAATAGAGATACAGGACGTTTCGAGGTAAATTTAGGTGCTGGTCCAGGTCCTTCTATTCAAGAAGTTCCTTTTTTTGACTTGAGTAACTCAGATAAAAAAGAAGAAAAATTTTGTTCTCAAAAGATTGAGAATGTTTCAGATGTTTATTTTACTGTTTTTGTAGACAAAGATTGTTTATTGTCCTATTCAGTAATATTAAAAAGTAATCGCAATAAAATAAAAGGTATAATGAAGCACTCAATTAGAATTAGAATTCCTAAATATAAACAAGAAAAAACATGTAAATTTGGCTGTTTTTATCTTTTAATAAGAGAAAATAATCCAGATTTATTGAGCTTTAAGTATTCGTTAGAAACGGTAAAAGATTTAAATAAAGATCTTGTCTTCGATAAGTATGAAACAGCAAAAAAATATGCTAAGGCAACGTTTGCAATATAGTAACTCCTGTTTTACGAAATTTTAAATTCGCGCCTCGGAGTCTGGTGGACAATAGTCCACTTTTTTTGTATAATTAATTCAACCAATTTGGTTTAGTTTGGTAGACTGTGACTTCAAGGAGGTACTGTTCGTTGGATGAACTGTATATGAGAGTATGTAAAATTACAAAACATGACCTATATTCTTTTATGAAAGAGGAAAAAGTTTCAACTCTTTACTACCACTTCCGATATTATTTCAACCATTGTATTCAAGAGAACAAAATTCAAGTTATTTCTCATCATTTTTCAAACCACAAGATTGAAGGTTTAACTATAATTGATGAGTGTGGTATCAGTTTTTCATATGAAAGAGATAATCCAAAAGTAAAGCAGAATTTCACCTTGTGTCATGAACTAGGGCATTTCATTCTTAAACACAAAGGTATATGTTTTACTGAATCTATTGATAATAAAGAAAGTATACTGGAGAGAGAAGCAAATATATTTTCGGCTGTAGTACTAATGCCAGACATTGTTTTACTATCTCAAATTTATTACAGTTGTAATAGTTTCAAGAGAGTACAAGATAGTCTTGAAGTATCAAAACAGGCCTTATATTTTCGTTTGTTGGATTTATTAAGAGAATATTTCCCTGATAGAGAAGACAAAATCAAGCAAGCCATTGATGCTTATATTGAGAATGAAAATGGGCCTATCCATTTTTTATTTCACGACATTAAAGATCTGTTGATTAAAGAATTTAATCAATACAGTCTATCTTTAGAAAAACAGTTTAAAAATCAAATTAGTAAAGAGGGATTTGCTTCTAGTAAAGAGTTTCCAGAATTACTTAAGCAAGAGAATTGGCTAGAACTCAAAAGGAGTATTGATAACTTAAAAATTTGGTTAGTATATAATAAAGGAAAATCAGTAGCATATGCGTGGGATAGTACAAAATTATCAGATCAAGAGGCAAAAAAGAAAGCAGAATTACAACTACTCTTTATGTGATGTGATAAGTTGAAACGACTAGAGGTGAAGTTTTTAATTATTAAATCAGATATTAATCTTTTTACTAAAATATGATCCCTTTCTTAATTTGAAGAAAGAAAATTAATTTGTATAAGTTAGATATGGTATAATAAGAAATGAAGTAAGAATTCAGGAGAATGAAATGGTAGACATAAATCAAATACAAAAAGATTTTAAAAGTAGAATATTACACTCTGAGGATGATGTAAAAATTTATGCATATAGTGATATATTTTCACCTATTCAAAAAATTTATGCACCACATACTACTTTTCAATCTGAACGTACATTTGTAAAGGGTGGGAGAGCAGATGGTACAATTGCAAATCTAGTTATTGAGTATAAGAAAAATAAATATTTTCAAACTTCTAAGGGAATTCAGGAAGCTTTAACAGGTCGTGAACAAAACAAAAATGATAGTGGGCTATATCAATACATACTTAATAGTATTGTAGGGGATGAAATTGACGATTCAATATTAGATACTTTTGGCGTTGGATTTGATGGTAATGAATGGATATTTGCTAGATTTGCAAAAGTTACGGATAATAAAATTATCGATGTCTCCAGAACTCGTTTTTCAGAAATATATAATTCGAAAGAAATTAATCGCCCATACGAGTTCAAATATAAAAAATTTAATTTTCAAGATGGTATTGAGCAACTAATATTATTGTTTAATTCTACTGAGAAAACAAAAATTACAAAAGATAGTTTATCAAGAGTTTTTTCTCCTAAAAACCCGAAGATATCCGATGGGATTTTGTCTATCTATCATATCATGGAAGCTCAACTTTTATTAGATAGTAATCAAAGAACAAAAACATTATTTTATGAGTGGGATAGAACATTTGGAGTAATGTTTGGTAATGCTGAGCAAGAAACTGAATTTAATGAAACATCTGAATCTATTAAGAGTCTTTATGGAGTTGATAATATACTAGATATTGATTCGAAACTCTTCCTTTTTTCCACACAGACATATTTTAATATTTTCTTAAAATTATTAGTTGATTCTTTCATAAATAAAATAACTAATCCAACATTAGTATTTGACTTTAAACCAACATGGAGTGAGGTTGTTTCGTTATTTGAAGGCAGAAGTACGGCAAACTCAAAAGTTATCTCAAATTTTTTTGAAATACATTATTATGAATGGTTCACTTATCTTAGTGACAAATCAGATACAAGAGTAATGTTAGGTATAATTCAAGATATCTATGATATGCTTAATAATTTTGATTTGGCTACCTATAAATTGCGTCCGGAAAGTATACAGGATGTCTTGCAAGAAGTCTAAATGACATTAATTCCAGAAAATATTAGACACCTTTTGGGCGAGTATTTTTCACCTGATTGGATAGTTGAACATTCGCTAGATAGAGTTGGATATAAGGGGGACTTAAATAAGAAAATTATTGATCCGACTTGCGGATCGGGTGCCTTTGTTGTCCAAGCCTTAAAACGGACAATTCGAAGTGAAAATAATAGCATAAACTACGAGAAGGCAAAAATTATTACAGATAACATTGTTGGGTTTGATTTAAATCCAATCTCAGCAGTTTCTGCTAAAGCTAACTATATTTTAACTCTTTTTTCTTCTATAGAAGGAAAGTTATCTGATTTTTCATCTCCAATATCAATTCCAATTTATATATCGGACTCTGTCTTATCTCCGATTGTATATTCAGAGGAAAATATAGAAACATTTAAAGCTCAAACTTCAGTAGGTGATTTTATAATTCCTAAATTTGATAGTTTTGATGAAGGTAGTAAATTTTTGGACGACATAAGTGATTCTGTAGAAAAAGATAGGCCGTTTTCGGTATTTGATAGCCTTATATTACAAAAAATGGGCTTATCAAAAATACAGAGAGATGCAGTTTCAGAAATGTACGAAGATATGGTTAGATATCATAGAAGTGCTCAAGATTCGTTTTGGGGTCGTATATTAAAAAACAGCTTTGCTCCAGTCATGTTAAAACAGAAATTTGATTTCGTTGTTGGAAATCCACCATGGATAGCATGGAAATCTATGAGTAAAGTATATAGAGAAGGAACGTTAGAAGTTTGGAAAAGTTATGGAATTTTTGAAAAAAATGCATATGATAAAAAAACAACTCATGATGATTTTGGGATGGCAGTAACGTATGTTTCTTTAGATCAATATTTAAAAGAAGATGGAGAAATGTATTTCTTACTTCCATGGACTTTTCTTAAATCTACAAAAGGTGGAGAAGGATTTAGAAAACTATCAATTACCAGAAATGATCAACAAATTCCCGTGAAAATCACGTTGGTTGATGACTATAATGACATTCAAATTTTTAAACCGAAACACACTGTAAGGACTATAGGAGTTTTATTTAAAAAAGGGGAAGAAATGAAATATCCGATGACGTCTTGGTTTGAATGGTCTTATAAAGAAAAAAAATCTTTCGAAGCTCACTATAGTTGGAATCAAGTGAATGAATATATAGAGAATAGAAAGTTATCAGCGAAGCCTATTGACGAGTCAGATATACAATCGTCTTGGTTAACATTGGAAAATGATGAGATAGAAATTGTTAATAGAGTATTACTGAATGGAGAACCTTCAGCTTATAGAGGTAGAAAGGGGATTGAACCTGCGGGGGCAAAAGGCGTATATGTATTAAAACGACCTCGAAGAAATGCCGATGGAACATTGGCTATAGTTAATGATATGTCACGGCAGAGAAGAAAAGATATTAAATCAAAAGGAGAACAACCAGGGAACATTGAATCAACTTTTGTTTACCCTATGCTAGGGGGGAGAAACATTCAAAGGTGGAAAGTAGTATCACATGAGTTTATGTTAGTACCTCACAAAGATGATACTCCTTATGGACTAGACGAAGTTATCTTATCTCAAGAAGCTCCTAAAACTTATGAATGGCTAGAATTTTATAAAGAAGGACTTTTAGCAAGTAGGATTCAAAGTGGAAAGTTCTATAATCCAGAAACTCAGCCATGGTATAGACTCGACAATGTAGGAAGTTATACTTTTTCAGATTATAAGGTTATATGGAAGGAACAGGCTAGTAGTTTTGCGGCAGTAGCGATTGGTCCGTACAGTACTTTACCTAATTCAGATCTAGAGCTTTTTCATGGCAAAGATAAACCTGTTGTTGTCGATTCAAAAGTTCTTATGTTGGCTACAGATAGTATGGATGAAGCTTATTTTATATCAGCAGTCCTAAATTCACAAAGCATTAGAGATATAATTGATGCATATGCTGTTGGCTTAAATAGAGGAATTGATGTTTTAAAAAATATTAGGATTCCAGAATTTGATATAGATAATTCTCTTCACACTCAAATCTTCAAAATTTCTGAGCGAATTCACGAAAAAGCAAAATATGACTCTGATTTTAGTCAATTAGAAAAGGAATTAGATGATTTAGTGAAGCTGTTATATTAGAGTAATTAAAAGACGCTTTTACAAGGCGTCTTTTTTAAAACATAACATTTTGATAAAAAGTTAGATTAATTAGGTATTAATACATAGGTTGATGATATATTTATTGTGAACAATTATTCAGAAATTTGATTTTTTAAAATGAGTAATAGCAATCTAAAATTAATGTAGCTATTAGTCTTTTTTGTTTAAATGTTTGAAATAGAAGTGGATAAAATCAGAATATTGTACTATACTTATATTGAAAATAAAAATAATAGGAGTATAAGTATGGTTGGGAATAAATGGTATAAAACTGATCTACATCTACATTCACCAGAGAGTGTCTGTTTTAAAGATAGAGATAGTGTGACTGCTGAAGAATGGATAGAAAGATGCATTCAAAAGGGGTTAGAGTGTGTTGCTCTTACAGATCATAATTCAGGAAATAATATTGATGAATACAAGAGGTTGGCTGAAGAACGAGGTTTGGTTCTTTTTCCAGGAGTTGAAGTTACCTGTGGTGATACTGGAACTCATTTACTTATTCTCTTTGAAACTACAGATAGCCAAGATGTTATAAATGATTTTCTTATTAAAGTAGGCGTTTGTCGTGCAAGTTTTGGTGATTCTAAACCCGGAACAGAAATGAGTGTTTTAGATGTAATAAAAGAAGCTTTAAAAGATGGTAAGGTAGTAATTCCCGCTCACATTGATGAGTTTAATGGTATCTGTTATCTTGACAATACAATTCAAGAAAAAATATTGAATAACCCTGATATTAATGCTGTACAACTTGTTCAGAAGGAATTTTACGAACTTAGTATGTCGCATAAATCAATATCGAAAAAAGATAGAGATCCTGTTTATGAAATAGTTAATGAAAGGTATTCAAATACAGTACCTAATGGAGATTTAGATAAATGGTATAAAACTGCAAAGAAATTTTATGACAGCCAAAAAATGAGTTGTTTAACTTTTTCTGATAATCCTCATGGTCCTGGAGAATCTAAACATGGTTTATGGGGTATTGGGAGCAGGTATACTTATATAAAAATGTCAGAAACTCCAACTCTTTCGTCACTTCGTGATGCCTTAAGAATGGGGGCTTTAAGAGTGAAGCCTGATTTCATTGAGGATTTTAATCCTACAAAAAAGAAAAAAATATGTTTAGAAAAATTAATTATCAAAAATACAATTCAAAATAAAACAGATATAGTTGTTGATTTTAGCCCAGATTTAACTACTATAATAGGAAGCCGTGGGACAGGTAAGTCTTTCATTACAAAATTATTGGCATTTGTGTTACAAAAAGAAGACTCTATTAAACACTTTCCAGAGGTGTTTTCAGACTACGAAAATTTTGCAAAGAAAAACGATGGTCGTACAGGAGTTCTAAAGGACGATACAGAAGTAATTCTATTTTTGGAATTTGATGGGAATCGATATGAGATTATTCGAGCTGCAGATGATTCTAGAATCAGTATAAATCGAATTACTGAAGAAGATGGCAGGAGTGAGGAAACATATGAAAGATTAAATTTAATTTCTGAAAGTATAGATATTTACCTTCAAAAACAAATTTTCGAGATGTCAAAGAACCAAACAAATATAAGAGATTTTTTGGATTCATATTGTTATGATGATCTTGAGCCAATACAAAGAGAAATTCGTGAAAAAGAATCAATTGTTAAACAATTAGCTCTTGAAAATCAATCTAAGGAAGCAGATATTTCAAAACTAAATCGTTTAACTATAGAGATAGAAGATCTTGAAAACCAACTAAAGAAGCTTTCAAAACCTGAATATCAGCAAATTATTAATGATAGACAAAAAGTAATACAAGAAAGTAGACAAATTGAAGAAGATGTAGATAACATTAAAAACTATGTGAAAACACTAGAAGAAAGACTACGAACAGGAGATGGGGTTTTAGAGAATAGCTTGAAAATATCGGGTGGCATTCAGCAGCTTCGAGAGCAATTAAGAATGACCATATCAAGTTATCAGAAAGAGATAGGTATTATTTTAAATAGAATTAATGATTCGATAGAAACTTATTCTAAAGAAATTAGTAATTCTAAATGGAGTATTGATAGAGGGAAAATATTTGACAAATATAGTAATTTGGAGTCGAGTTTATCAGAAATAGAGTTTGGACAAATACAAAATTTATCTAGTATAAATTCTGAATTAGATAAAAAGCGTTCTCAATTGAATATAATACTGTCTGATAAAGAACTAGTTCAAAAGAACAAAGAAAAAATTGAAGCAGAATTAAAAGTCATTCGGGAACTTTACTCACAAATTTGTAGGTGTAGAAGAAATTTTGTAAAGAGAAATTTCGAAGGAATCAAAGTTGCAGTAATAGAAAAATCTGATTTTGAAGGTTATATATCTAGATTGAGAATGTTACTTGGTAAACAACATGTTTACGATGAACAATTTGAAGAAATAAGAGAAAAATTACAAAATAAAAAAATACAATATACAGAAATATATGATTCAATTGCTAAGGTGAATACACAATCAGCATCAGATATTTTTACTAACACTAAATTGTATAAGAGTTTCGCACAACTTTTACCAGAGGTGCTTCTTGATATTCGCTTATTAACTCCTGATGATAAAATAGTTATTACACTAGAGCTAAATGGAAGAAGTGTAGAATTAACAAATGCATCTGCAGGTCAAAAGACTTCTGCCATGTTAACAATGATATTGACATTGGGAAATGAAACATTAGTAATGGATCAACCAGAAGACGACTTAGATAGTCAATTAATTAACTCTCTCATTGTACAAAATATTATTTTGAAAAAAGATACTAGACAGATAGTAGCAATTACACATAATGCAAATATCCCTGTCAATGGAGATTCTGAATGGATAATTTCTATGGGGGATACAAAAGAATTATCTACAGATGTATCTGAATCTATTGATTCTAAGGATATTAAATTAAAAATTTGTTCAATAATGGAAGGTGGAGAAGACGCATTTAACAATAGGGCAGTTAGGTATGGTTTTAAAAAGTGATTAAGTTATAAAATAATTTATGATATGGGCATTATAAAAATATCTCGTATAGAATGTATGAGATATTTTTAGTTTTGATTTAATTTCGATAATTTTCCGGAAAATACTTATTTTTCGGAAAGAAAAAGCTAGTATATTTGAGAATTATAAAAAATCTGATATTAACATCTAAAATTAAATAATTTAATGTATAATAAAGTAAATAGAAAGTAATTAATGAATTGCATAATAAATTATTACTATTGTCAATTGAAGATTACATTTTAGAGGTTAAAATCAAAAAAGAATTATTTAACAGGAGATGAATATGACTGAGGATATTCTGCGCGCATCACGTCTTGATAACACGAAGAATGAACTATCTAAAATTACAGCTAATGCACTTTTCAATTTCATGAGAGAATACTCTTACCTAGAAAATATTCTACTAAATATGTTTATCTGTCCAAGATATTATCCGGAAGAAATTGACTATCTAGGACTAAAATATGACTCAGAATCTTTATCAGAATGGTATATTCCTATGATATGCTTTTGTGACATACCATTACATCAGATTAGTTATCATGCCGAGGGTAATCCTTGGGATCCTAATGATACTGGATATGGTAAGTTTTCAATTGCATTTCATAAAGAATTTGGAATCAAGAAAGGAATTCAACCAATTCATTATTTAAACAAACATTCTATAAATGTAGAAGAACTTAGCAAGGCAATGAATTTATTGATTAATAGAGAATCTTCTGAGTCTAATGAAGATGAGGAGGTAATTTTAACAGATTTTATTTTTGAATATATCAGAATTATCAAACCTTATTATGGCTCAATGAAACGAAAAAGTAGAGATAATACAATTATAGAAGTTAAGAAAAACTTTCAAGACGAACACGAATGGAGGTATATTCCTAAAATTAATCAATCTGAATTGCCTTTAATGTTAATTAGTGAGGATGATAAAAGGGCGGAAGAACTTAATAACATTTATACAGATAGTATCCCAAAAACAAAAGAAGGTGTTTTGAACTTTGATGTTGAAGATATCAGGTATATATTTGTAGATAATATTCAAAATCGGGATAAACTAATTAAATTTATTAGAAGTAAAAAGAAAGGGAAAAGACTTTCCTCTCAAGAAAAAGATGTATTAATCTCTAAAATAATGGTTTATGATGAATTGAAGGAGGATTGGTAAATGGTTGATTCAAAATTTCAATCGGTCTTTTCAAAAGGAGATTCTAGAAAAATAAAGGCACCAAGTGCTTTAAAAAAACATTTAGATCAAAATGCCCCTAAGGGTTATTCCTATGAATTATTTGACGGTAGTAGAGATATGTATGTTCTACGACATAAAAATAGTAGGAATGAAAATAATTTTCAAATAAGGATAAAATTTCCCCTAATATTTGAAGGAATGAATATTAAAAGTATTGATGAATTATTAGAAGCTATGTATCGAACCCAAAAAAGTTTTAAATTGGATGAAGAATTACAAAATAATCCTCCAACTATTATTCATATAGGTGAAAATAAGATTGTAAATCAATTTATTGGTTCAACGGAAGGCTTTCCTGAATTACCTCCATTAAAAATTAAAGTAGGATATAATGAAGTAGAGGTACCTATTAAACGAGTTCCATTTGCAAGTCTTAATGAAATAAAAATAGTTTCTGATGAAAGTAATCTGTTCAAAGTAGAAATGATCTATGATGAAAAATCAGGTGGAATGAAATTAACTGTTAAATTGAATTATGATTTTATTGAAACTTTAGATCAATATTTCGAGCACTTCGAATATATTAGTGATTTTTATAGAAAAGGTATAACGATATTAGGCAAAGTTTTTCTTCCCGAAAAGAGCCAAATTAAAGTATTTGAAAAAAATAATGCTTTCTTAAGTGCTCTGGCTAGATTACAAGAATATTTTACAGTTAAATTTCATTTCCCTCATGAAGTAGATAAAGATGATATTTATTATACAAAAATACTCTTCGAGTCTTTTATAAATAATAGAATGGTTTCTATGGATAGTGATAATCAAATTAGTTTTACTTTTGAAAAAGATAAATTTGATTTAAGTGATTCTCGTTTTGGAAAAGAACAAGAAGTAGGAGTAGTCCTTGATAATGAACTAAAACTGGAGTTGTTTGGTGCAAATATTAATGTACTAGAATATAAAGTATATCCTAGAATGAGTTTTGAGAATATAGTAATTGAAGCTGATGAAATAAGAGTATTATTTAATTTACCGCCAAATGGGAAATATTATATAAAATATTCAGATGTAATGAATGACGACAAATCTCAAGAAGTAGACAAAAAATTATTTGAGTATACTAAGAAAGCAATCTTTATTGAAAAAGTTGATTTCTCTTAGAGACATTTGACAACATTATATTTCCCTAACCTATATAAATTCATTCAATTTTTTTGAAATTTAAAAGTTACTGAGCGCCATTAAATGTTGGTATATAGTCTTCTTGGAATTATTTGAAACTTATATTTCTAAAACCTGGTATTAAGAAAGCTCGTAAAGCATTACAATTTAGTAAACGTTCTTCGAAAGAATGACTATACTTACAAAGAACACCTTTCGGGGTGTTCTTTTTATGCTTCCATACTAAATTGGTGCAATTGACACAGTTGTTGAGACTTTAGTCGCTTACAAATGTGGCTGCAACCTGACAAAGTCAGTTGCCTCAAAAGGTTCATCAACACGATTACACCAACCTTTCGAAAAGCTTCATGGTTCCACACCATGAGGTGTTTTTTAATGAATTTTAGAAAAGCCATACAACTTTACTCGAAAGAATGCTATAATAGCTTAGAATAACTGATCCTCTGTTGAAATAAATTTATGGAGGATTACGAAGTCACTTGTCTTAAAGGTTGGCTTGTTCTATTAGACAATTGGATTTTGAATTCCTTTTTTCCAACTGTCTTTGTCCGTCTTGAAAATGCAAATTGGGGTAGTCGTTATCCAATCCTATGGAATTATTGGATGGCTATCGTAATATGAATTTAGAGTTATCTGATAAAGAGAGTAAGGAAGTTTTAAATAAGAATATACAATTACATGATGGGGTTGTTGATTTTTTGAAGTCATTTTAATTTAGCTAAGATGTGACATGTGATCTAATCTCCATAAAATAGGGAGTGAATAGGAGGAGAGGAAATGGTTGGAGATCTTTTGAAAGTCGATAGGATTAAAACGCTATTGCTCGAGAATGGCATTTCTTTGGAACCAGGTCTAAGTGATGAAGAAATACAAAAAGTCGAGACAATCTATGGAATTGAATTTCCTGAGCAGTGGTTGGCAGTCTATCAACAATTATTGCCTATTTCAGAAGGTTTTTATAACTGGAGAGATTTCTCAGCTGAAAATATAGAACATATAAAGCGGAACCTAGCTACTCCCTATGATGGAATTTTGAACAGTTTGGATGAACTGGTGTGGGATGAATCTTGGGGGATCGAGCCGACTACACTGTTGGACAGAAATGTACAAATCAGGAAAATGTTAGAATCAGCACCCCGATTAATCCCCTTATATGGGCATCGTTTTCTCCCTAGTTATGAGAATCAGGAGATGCCGATTTTATCAGTAGTGGATTTAGATATTATTTATTATGGCAAAGACTTATACGATTATTTTGAGATTGAATTTGGAAGTAGGAAACTTTCTCTAGCTTTAAAAGAATATAAGCAAGTACCCTTCTGGACGAGTGACTTTTATTAAATGTTTTTACAAAGATAACTGGTCGCACCCTTGAAAACTTCATCTTACTTTGAAATATGCTAAACCCACGATTGGAATTTCTAGTGGGTGTTCTTTTTTATGCTTCCATGCTAAATTGGTACAATTGACACAGTTGTTGCGACTTTAGTCGCTTACAAATGTGGCTGCAATTTGACGAAGTCAGTTGCCTCAAAACGTTAATCAATGCGATACTATCAACGTTTCGAAACATTTCATGGTTCACACCATGGGGTGTTTTTTTGATGATTTTTAGCAAAATTCACACCACTTTTTACACCAGTAGTCTTTGTATTATACAAATTCTTCCTAGTATAAGTTTAGTATGATACAATTAAATAAGAGTAATTTAAAGAAGTTATAAATGAAAATAGAAAAAGGTACCAACTGGCTGTTGCTTTTGTCATGTTCCTTAATTCCTATAGTGCTGACTAATTTTAATCCTATAATTAATTGTTATTACCTTTATTTTTTGATATAATTTACTTATCAAATTTTAAAAGGAGATTAAAATGAAATCTTTGAAGCGTATTTTCTTAGGTGCTTTATTGGCAGTTGTTGCGGTTCTTCTTGTGGCTTGTAACTCAAAAAACGATAATGGAACCTATGTTTTTGAACCTACAAAAGAGGAAATGAAACAAATTGTACCATCTGAGCTCCAAGCTTTAGTTGGTGATAATTATAAAGTTTCTATCTCTATCACTATCAATGATGATAAAGGGGAGATGAAAATTGACTCAGATTTAGCTGGGAAAAAGTCTAATCAAGTAGTTGATTTGAAAGTGGATCAAAAAGCAAAAACTCTTGTAGCGGAAACTAATCAAGAAAAAACCGAAATTACTTATGAAGTGTCTGGAGATGTGTTAACTTTTAAGGATGTGAAAAACTCTTCACTTAAGGATAAAGATAAGGATGTGTTTAGTAATTACATGAAGATTGCTAAATTTAAAAAAGTTAAATAAGCTATAAGGTAGGATTTAGTCCTACCTTTTTGATAATAGATAATTACATTTAGTAAAACTCGATTTTTCCACTAGACATTCGTCTGCTTTTTTTATATAATAAAACTAAACCAAAATGGTTGAATTTTAAAAATAAAGTCAACTTGCGATGAAAACATCACGCTAGGAGGTAAAACATGTACCAACCAGAAAAACTCAAGGCTCGAAGAAAAGAGCTAAAGCTAACACAGAAAGAGATTGCAGAGCAGCTTGGCATTAGTTTTCAGGCTTATTCAGCCTGGGAACGTGGGGTTAAAGAGCCTTCTGAAGAAAAGGTTCGTCAACTAGAGAAAATTTTAAAAGTACCAAAAGGCTATTTCACCCAAATCGAAATTGTCCGTCTCTATA
>ERZ772906.852-NODE-852-length-17472-cov-11.526153_pt1 | contig 17472 bp, 14 predicted proteins | sample MGYA00511338_ERZ772906 | MGnify/ENA primary metagenome ERZ772906 (study PRJEB29015, sample SAMEA2738076) | human oral metagenome | biome: human oral; feature: human-associated habitat; material: saliva | place: China | collected 2212 ... | reverse complement strand
ACGAGGAAGCCGCGAAGGCCGCCAAGGACGCCGAGGCCTACACCGACGTCTTCTATGCGACTGGTGCCGTGAAGGATGCCCTCATCGAGAACGTCAACAAGGCTATCCGCGGCGAGGTTGATCCCAAGACCGCCCTCAAGACCGCGCAGGATCAGATGAACGAGAAGCTCAAGGCTCTCGACGACTGATTGAACGCGGGGGGTCGAGGCCTGGCCTCGACCCCCCCCGACGCACCCCTCACCTCGCGCAACGCCGCAGGCTCACGGTCGCGCGCCCCTCATGAAGGACACTGGTATGCCGATACGTACGAGCGCGCAGTCGCGCTCCCTCAATGGCGCCGCCCGATTCCGCCCCGGCTGGGTTCCCTGGCTGTGGGTCACCCTGCCGGTCCTCGCCATCATCTCGTTCTACATCTATCCCTTTATAACGACCGTCTACGTGTCGTTCACGAAGACAAAACCGATGGGGCGAATCGGCCGCTTCGTTGGAATCGACAACTACGCGGCCGTCCTGGGGGACGCAGAGTTCTGGGAAGCCCTGAGGAACTCCCTCATCTACGCGGTGTGCGTCGTGCCGCTCATGGTGCTCCTGCCCCTGCTACTGGCCCTCCTGGTGAAGTCGCATGTCCCCGGCATCGGCTTCTTCCGCGCACTGTACTACCTGCCCGCGATCTCCTCGCTGGTCGTCATCTCCCTGGCCTGGCGCTACCTCCTGGATCAGCGCGGCCCGATCAATAACCTGCTGTCCTCGTGGGGATTCGACACGATCCCGTTCCTGTCGAATCAATGGCTCATCCTGTTTTGTGCCATGATCATCACCCTGTGGCAGGGCCTGCCCTACTACATGATCCTGTATTTGTCGGCCCTGGCGAACGTGGACAAGTCCCTGTATGAGGCCGCCGAAATCGACGGTGCTGGCCCGATCCGCCGTTTTGTGACCGTCACTGTCCCCGGCGTGAGGGTCATGATGTTCCTGGTCGCCACACTGACGACAATCGGTTGTCTGAAGATCTTCACAGAGGTCTACCTCCTGGGTGGCTCCGCCTCTCCGACAAAGACCCTGACGATGTATATCCGAGACCGCATCGTCGACCCCACCTTCGGATCTCTGGGGCAAGGTGACGCCGCGTCGGTGTGTCTTTTCCTCATCACCTTCGGTTTCATCATCGCCTCCCAGAGCTTGCAGAGGAAGGCTGAAGACTCATGAGCACCGCATCCCGCACCGACACCACCTCCTTCGGCGAGCGCTTGGCCCAGTGGCGCAAGGAGCGTCGCCTTGAACGTCAGGGGCGCACCGTCGCCTCGCGCCAGATGCGCGGCGGCGCCCTGTTTGCGCGGTACGTGCTGCTGATTGTCGTCGCTATCGTTCTTGTTGGACCTCTCATCCTGCCACTGATGGCGGCATTCAAGGCCCCCGGCGAATCTGTCTTCGGTCAGGGTGCGACGATCCTTCCACAGCAGTGGTCGCTGGATTCCTTCGCGGTCCTCTTCGAGCGCACTAATATCCTAGGGGCGATCAAGAACTCGGCGATCATCGCGGCACTGACTGTGACCTCGAACATCATCCTGTCGTGTATCGGCGGCTACATGCTGTCGAGGCGTGGGTGGACCGGGCGCACCGTCATGTACTTCGTGGTCCTGTCCGCCATGATCTTCCCCTTCGAGTCCATCATGCTCTCCCTGTTTAAGATGATGGTGCAGCTTGACCTCTACAACACGCTGCCCGGCGTGTGGATGGTTGCGATGATCGGTCCCTTCCAGATCCTCATGATGCGTGCCGCATTCATGGGCATTCCCGACGAAATAGAGGATGCCGCCCTGATTGATGGGGCGGGCGAGCTGCGTCGCTTCTGGTCCATCTTCCTGCCCCAGGTGCGCGGTACGTTGACGGTCGTGGGCCTGACCTCCTTCATCGGGGCATGGTCCGACTTCATCTTCCCGTTGCTCATGCTGCCGAATCCGGAGAAGCAGACGCTGATGCTGACGCTGACGGCGATCCAGAACTCGCCCCAGGGCGTCACTTACCAGTTGGTTCTGGCCGGAGCAGTCGTCGCTATGATCCCCGTGGTCCTAGTCTTCATGTTCAGTCAGAAGTTCTTCTTCCGTGGCATCGAAGACGGTGGTTTGAAGTTCTAATCTCACCCCTCGCGGGTGCGTCAGCACCCGCGAGGGTATTTTCTACCCAAAAAGGAGGTTCTGTCACAAAAAGCTAACACGTGATAGGTATTGTGGGATCCCTTTCGACAAACGAAGGTTCCCGGCCATTCACCCCATACTGACGAAGGAGTTACACTCATGGGGACTCGACCCATCATCGGTGCGCTCGGAGCACCGATTCTCGCGGCCACCATGCTCGGCCTCACCCCCGCAGCGACCATCGCAGCCTTCGACACCCCCTACCACCCGACCGTTCTGTGGGCGACCTCCGAAGAGACAGTCGGCGAAGGTGCTCCGAATGGCACCATCGCAGCGCTCGTCGACGACGACACCGCTCGCACCGACGCGACCAAAACCTTCTGGACCACCAAGTGGAAGGGAGGTCTCGACCCCTACCCCCACGCCCTCGCCGTCCAGAACCCCACGCCTGGCACCCAGGTCTGCGGCCTCGGCCTGACCCCGCGCCCCACCTACGATTCGACGCTCGGAAACGACCAATTCCCCGGTGAATACCGGGTGTTCGCCTTCGACGAAGACCCCGGCAACCCCGCCGCCGAAGCCTCCTTCGACGACTGGAAGATGAAGGTCGCCGCGGGCACGTGGGACGGCGGCACCGAACTCGCCCACGGTTCCGACCTGCAGTACGGGAACAAGGAACAGTACGTGACCTTCCCCGCGACGACGAAGCGCGTCATTGCTCTGGCAGGCCTGCGCTCCCTCGCCCCGGGTAAGTCGGACATGGCCCTGTCCGACATCAAGCTCCTGCCCTGCGACGCCGACGGTAACGCGATCACCTCCTACGGCGGCGACGAAGGCGGCGGCAACAACGACGCGGTCCGCCCCGTCGTTCCTCACCCGGAGGCTCCCGAGCAGGGATCGGGCGCGTCCGACCTCGTCGTTGACTTCGTCATCGACCAGCTGCCCTACGGTGAACCCGGCAAGCCCGTGGACTTCGCCCCCAGCACCCACACCTACACGGCCACCGGCTACTACCATGCCACGACCGTCTCTGCGCGCCTCCGCGCGGTCGAGGGCGCCGCCGTCACCATCAACGGCGTAACCCCCGACGCCGACGGACGCGTGTCCAACCTCGACCTCGCCACCGGCCTGAACGTCATTACCGCGACCGTATCCAAGGACGGCAAGGAAGCCACCTACGTCGTCAACATCACCAAGGTGGAGACCGATTTCCGCGGCAACGTGCTCGTGCCCGCCATGGCCTCGGCGAACGGCGGCACCGAGGCCGACAACGCGGCCCTGACCGACCTCGACCCTACAACGACGTGGACCTCCGATCCGCTCGTTCGTGCCAGCGACTGGTCGAGCAACGTCACCGGTATCGAGCTGCACCTGGGCGAAGCCCGCTACGTGCACCGCGTCAACGGATGGGGCACCCCGACCCTGCCCGCTGGCGCGCAAGGATGGCACGGCGGTAACTCCGTGGCCATCGCTGTCCAGGAGGCCGACGGCGGCCCGTGGACGACCATCGTCACCCACGGCTCGCTCACGCGCGACGCGCGCGGCCTGTGGTACTGGGACTTCAACGCCTACCACCTCGCCACAAACATCCGCATCTGGATGAACGACGAGACCGAGCCCCAGACACCGCAGAATATTGCCACCGCCGTGACCTTCAACGACATTGAGGTGTGGGGTCTGCCTGCTGGTCAGACCCCCGTCGCCCCTGAAGTCGACAACTCCATGTACGAGCGATACTCCGGCTTCAATCCCGGGGAGAGCACGTGGGGTGTCAACCGCGCCCAGGCCCTCGCACTACAGTACGGCGTCATGATGCCCGCGTGGGTTCCCTCCGAGGGCTACGGTCGCGGTGGCTTCGACGCCAATGAGCGTGATCTCACGGGTGGCGCGTTCCCGATGTTCTACGACCTGCCCATGTTCAACACCCCGATGATGGAGTCCCTAGGCAAGGGGGCGCCGTGGGCCCTCGCCAAGGCCCCCACCGGCAAGAACAGCATGTGCAATGCGGGCAAGCCACACGACTTCATGAACGAGTACATGGCGCCTTACGCGTCCACGCTCGTCGACATCCAGTACGGCGACGAGGGCGGATTCAACCGCGGCGAATCCGAGTGCTTCAAGAACTGGTTCGCCTGGTCGAAGCAGAATATCCCCGGTGCGGTCGTCCACGCCAACTCCTGGGACGACCCGTCCTGGTACCGCGACGCAAACTTGAGCTACTACGTCGAGAATGCCAAGCCTGACCTACTCAGCTGGGACAAGTACTACTGGGGAGCCAACGGCGGCCCGGCTCCGAGCAACGTCGTTATGGACCTGCTCAACACCAACACGTGGAAGAAACAGCGCGAATACGGCCTCAAGGGCCTCACCGGTGACGGCTCCAGCCCGATCCTGTACGGCCAGTACCTGGACTACAACTGGGACGCCAACGTCTCGGCCTCCGAAAAGTCGATCGTTCCCTCCCTGGGCCTGGCGACCGGCCAGAAGTGGTTCGGCCTGTTCCGCATGGAGTACAACGGCTACGACCGCTCCTCGATCATCGACCATGATGGTGCGCCGACGCGCTCGTTCTACGAGTTCTCCACCATCTTCGGCAACGTCAGCTACATCGGTAACTACACGAAGGCTATGAACTCCACGTTCGTCGCCTACAAGCCTGGCCAGTACGCGGCCCGTTCCGGTACCCCGACGCTGAGCGGCTACACCTACGGTAACTTCGCCTCCGGCGACGAGGCTACAGCCGCCAACGAAGCCGTCGGCCTGGTTGACATGTCGGTGTCCAACGTCGGCTCCGTCAACGACGGCCTGCCCGGCGACGTTGTTGTCGGCTACTTCGAGCAGCTGAAGGGCCTGGAGAGCGCCAAGTCCGCCGAGATCTTCGGCGACTCCACGACGGCCCCCACGGGCTTCATGGTTGTCAACGCTCTGACCGGCCAGACCCGCTACCCGTCCTACCTGCTCGACCCGCGCACAGACAATGGCTCGCTGGCCGAGACCGCTCAGGACATTACCCTGACTGTCAAGAAGCCGAGCGCGGACGTGCACCTGATGCTCGTCAACCCCGCCGACAAGACGACGCAGGAGGTCGAACTCGGTGAGGGGGAGACCTCGCAGGTCGTGCTGACGGCCGTCGGTGGCGGGGACTCGCGCTTCCTGTACTGGGTGACCCTCGACAATCCGACCCCGGATCCCTCACCCGAGCTGAACCCTTCCGTGGATCCGACCCCCGCTCCCGCCCCGGACCCCACGGTTGATCCGACCCCCATCCCAGACCCGACCGTGGATCCCACCCCGGCACCCCGGCCGACCCCGGATCCCACGCCCCAGCCTCGCACAGGCCAGTGGAAGTCCGGCTACTTTGGCTGGTGGTACGCCTACTCTGACGGCACCTACGCCGCGAACGAGACCCTGGTCATCGATGGCCTCACGTACCGCTTCGACGCGAGCGGCCACCTGAAGACGGGCTGGGTCCACGAAACTGGACACTGGTATTACCACGGTACCTCCGGAGCCCAGCAGGTCGGCTGGGTGAAGGATCGCGGCTCCTGGTACTACTTCGACCCCGTGACGGGAGCGATGACGACCGGGTGGGCGCAGATCGGTGGATCCTGGTTCTACATGTCCTCCTCCGGCGCGATGCGCACCGGCTGGGTGAAGGACGGCGGCACCTGGTACTACCTGTCGCCCTCCGGCTCGACGACCACCGGCTGGACGCAGATCGGCGGCTCCTGGTACCACTTCGGCACCAGCGGTGCGATGACGACCGGCTGGTATCAGGAAGGACCCACCTGGTTCTACCTGCGAGGCAGCGGCTCCATGGCCACCGGCTGGGAGCTGATCGGCTGGACCTGGTACCACTTCGCGCCCTCGGGCGCGTGGATCGGCTAACCGAGTTGCCACGCGAGTAACGAGGCCGTGGCCGGGTATTCCGGCTGCGGCCTCGTCCGCGAGGGGGAGGGTCAGTCCTTGCGAATCGCCAGGGACTCGACGCGGTGATCGGCACCCTTCGTGAAAATGAGGGTGGCGCGCTCGCGGGTGGGCTGGATGTTTTCGCGTAGGTTCGGCAGGTTGATCGCGTTCCACACCATGTGTGCGGTGGAGACGGCCTCGGTGTCGGTCAAGGACGCGTAGGTCTTGAAGAATGAGTCCTCGCGGGTGAACGCTGTCGCGCGCAGCTTGAGGAAACGCTCGACGTACCACTGCTCAATATGTTTCTCGTCGGCGTCGACGTAGATGGAGAAGTCGAAGTAATCGGAGACGGCGACGGAAATGGAGCCGGGCGCGGAGCGTGGGGGCTGGAGGACGTTGAGGCCCTCGACGATGAGGATGTCGGGGCGGTCCACGTCGATGTAGGTGTCTGGAACGATGTCGTAGGTGACGTGGGAGTAGACGGGGGCCTTCGCGTGGGGGTTGCCGGCTTTGACGGACGCGAGGAAGGAGATGAGGGCCGTGCGGTCGTAGGATTCGGGGAATCCTTTGCGGGCGATGAGGGAGCGCTCCTGCAGGATGCGGTTCGGGTAGAGGAAGCCGTCCGTGGTCACCAGGTCTACGCGGGGCGTGGAGTCCCAGCGTGAGAGCAGGAGCTGGAGGAGTCGGGCGACGGTGGACTTGCCGACGGCGACCGACCCGGCGACGCCGATGACGAAGGGCGTCGAGTGGGCGTCGGATTCGCCTAGGAATGCGTGGCGCTCAGCGGAGATGCGCCGACGCCCGTCGATGTAGAGCTGGAGGAGGGCCGACAGGGGCCGGTAAATCGTGTCGACCTCGGTCATGTCGATGGGGTCGCCTAGCGACGCGATCTGGTCGATGTCCTCCTGGGTGAGCGGCAGGGGAGTACGGTCGGCCAGGGCATCCCACTCGTGACGGTCGAAGCGCGCGTAGGGGCTGGGGTTGGCCCGCCATCCCACGTTCGGGGCCGTTCCCGACGAGGCCGTGGATGGGGTGGGCGCGGAAGCGTCAGTGGTGCTCACGGGGTTATTGTCCCTCACATAGGGTCCTCTTGCGCCCGTGTTCACCTGACGTACGCCACGTGAATCGACATACGTTCAGTGTGCCGGAACGGGATCGATGTGTTGGAATTAGTGGCATGTGCGGAATTGTTGGACATATTGGATGTAAGGCTTCCCAGCGCAGCCGCGAGGTGATCCTCGGCGGTCTGGCGCGCCTGGAGTACCGTGGCTACGACTCGGCGGGCATCGCCCTGACCGGTGCGGATGGCCTCTACGTGCGCCGCGCGGTCGGCAAGCTCGTGAACCTCGTGGAAGAAATCGACGCGGATAGCCCTGCCGACGCTGTCGCCGGCATCGGGCACACTCGCTGGGCGACCCACGGGCGCCCCACGGTCGCGAACGCCCACCCCCACACGAGCCCCGACGGTCGTTTCTCGCTCGTGCACAACGGCATCATCGAAAACGCGGACACCCTGCGCGCCGCCCTTATCGCCGACGGTGAGACCTTCGCCTCCGAGACGGACACCGAGGTGGTCGTCCACCTGCTGGCGCGCGCCTACGACCAGGCCACCCCGGCCTCGTACACGGGAGCGGTCGCCGGACTGACCGGGACCGACGAAGAGGTCGCGCGCCGACTGGTCGTCGCCATGCGCGCCGTCACCGCCCAGCTTCACGGCACCTTCACTCTCCTGGTTGTCTCCACCCAGTCCCCAAACGTTATCGTCGCGGCCCGCCGTTCCTCCCCGCTGGTCATCGGCCTGGGCGAGGGCGAGAACTTCCTGGGGTCGGACGTGCTGGCCTTCGTCGAGCACACGAACCGTGCCGTCGAAATCGATCAGGACCAGGTCGTCGTCGTCTCGGCGACCGACGTGACCGTCATCGACCCCGACGGCATGCCCGTTGCTCTCAAGGAGTACAAGGTTGACTTCTCCTCCGACCGCGCCACCAAGAATGGCTGGCCGACCTACATGGAGAAGGAAATCCACGAGCAGCCCGACGCCGTGGGTGCGACCCTGGCTGACCGCATCGACTCCTTCGGTCACCTGGCCCTGGACGAGGTTCGCATCCCCGAGTCCGTCCTGCGCTCCGTCGACAAGGTCATCATGATCGGCTGCGGCACCGCCTCCTACGCCGGCCAGGTCGCCCGCTACGCGATCGAGCACTGGTGCCGCATCCCCGTCGAGGTCGAGCTCTCCAGCGAGTTCCGCTACCGCGACCCCGTCGTCGGCGAGAAGACGCTGGTCGTCGCCATCTCCCAGAGCGGCGAAACCATGGACACGATCCAGGCGATCCGCCACGCGCGCGAGCAGGGCGCGAAGGTCGTTGCCATCGTGAATACGCCCGGCTCGACCATCTCGCGCGAGTCCGACGCCGTGATCCTCACCCACGCCGGCCCCGAGATCGCGGTCGCCTCCACCAAGGCCTTCACCGCTCAGGTCGCCGCCTGCTACATCCTGGGCCTGTACCTGGCGCAGGTGCGTGGAAACAAGTACGCCGACGAGATTGCCGACTACATGGAGAAGCTCGCGCGCGTCCCCGAGGCCATCGCCCGTGTCCTCGAGAACGGCGAGACGGTCCGCCAGTTCGCCCGAACCATGCAGGACGCGACCTCGGTCATCTACCTGGGGCGTCACGTCGGCTTCCCCGTCGCCCTCGAAGGCGCGCTCAAGCTCAAGGAAATCTGCTACATCCACGCCGAGGGCTTCGCCGCTGGCGAGCTCAAGCACGGCCCCATCGCCCTGGTGGACGAGGGGCAGCCGGTCATCGTCATCGTGCCGACCCCGCGCCGCCCCGAGCTGCACGGCAAGGTCCTGGCCAACATCGCCGAGGTCCGCGCCCGCGGCGCCCGCACGATCATCATCGCCGAGGAGGGGGATTCCTCCGTCGACGAGTTCGCCGAGGTCGTCTTCCGCGTGCCCGCCGTGCCGACCCTGTACGCGCCGCTCCTGACCGTCGTGCCGCTGCAGATCTTCGCCTGCGAACTCGCCACCGTCAAGGGGCTGGACGTCGACCAGCCGCGCAACCTGGCCAAGTCCGTGACAGTGGAGTAATCCACCCGCGCGGGGCGCATGCCCCGTGAACGTTCCCGGGCCTCGTTCCTTATCCAGGGACGAGGCCCGGGCCGCTTTTACGGAGCGGTGTCAGCTTCCTCATGCTCGGGGGCGACTGTGGGTTCCCCTTGCGTGTTGTGCGAGGCAAGCCGTCGACGGCATGTGCGCTCACAATTCAATACCATCCGGCTACCATGGAGGTCATGAGCGTCGCAGATAATTCCTCCAGGTCGAATGCGTGCCTCGACCTGCCTGTGGATTTCTATTAGTATGGCGGCGGTAATGGAACGGCTCAAGAGCACATCAGCTTAGCTGTAAAAGCTCTTATGGCGGCCATCAAGAAGCCAAGGAACCGTCGCTGGAATCCGTACCAAGAGGCGATGATCCGCGCGAGTTTTAGAAAGCGCCTGGAAAAAGCCGCACAAGGCAAACTTCGACCACCGGAAGAACTGAAATCTCTGCGCGGTGGTGTTGCTCTCTTCGAAATTCGCTGGCGGGACATTGATGTTCGCGAAGTTAATTCCTCAGGGATTGACTCCTATGCTCAGGTTGAGGTCCGTCTTATTCACGCTCAGCCATTCGATCAGCTAGGCCTGTGCATACTAGGCCTTCACGCTCATGAGAAGGTGATCGTCAACGGTGACCCGGTTGCGACCAAGGCCGCGCAAGACGCTGAGATCGACAAAGCTGAGCATCTCCTCACCTCTGGATATCCCACACACTGGGGTGTCGAGCGGCGCACACAACATGACTGAAGTTTGCATAACGTCATCTCACACTTATATAGTTTAATCTATGACTTCAGTGAGTGATGAGATCCTTGAGCGCCGCGCAGATCTGCTGGTCGATGCGAAGGATCGCCTTCTCGAGGATTTGGTAAGCCTCCGCAAGGAGCATAAGCTTAGCCAGCAGACTGTCGCCGAGCGCATGGGTGTCAGTCAGCCGACGGTCGCTGCGTTTGAACGCTATGACGCTAACCCGACTGTGTCATCCATCATCCGGTACGCGATGGCCGTCAATGCGCTCCTCGACATTAAGGTTGTCGATGACTGTGGTGAGGGCGTGCCCGCTACGTGGCAGATGACCGGAGCTGCCCAGACGACTATCAGCGTTTCGGCACCACCGCGTCAGGCACAGGCAATCAGCATTACGCAGGAGCTCGTCCATGTCTGAGACCCCCCTCTTGACGAGCGTCGACGAGATGCTTGAGACTGCACAACTCCAGCTTGCAGACATTCGCTTTGACCACATGTCGATTGATCTTGTGGAAAACGCTCCCCAGGCTGGTGGCGATCTCGAAGGCGATGAGTCGACGCAGATCGAGATTAAATGCATGCTCGGCACTCGCCACGAAGGCAAACGTTTTGGAACCCGATTTGAGTTCCAGTTTAAGGCTACGCAGTGGCAGGCCATTATCGCGGTCATTACCTACTACGAGGGTCACCAGGAGTTTGCTCTCGCTCCTGAAGTCCCTGCAGACTTTGCATCGAGAGTCGCGCTCATGGCGGCGTTTCCTTACGTTCGTGAAGCCCTCAGTGATCTGACCACACGGGTTACCGGTACGGCAGTTCTTCTGCCTCTCATTCGCCCCGGCCAAATCACGTTCGCTCCCAACATGTAGTCCAGGCGGTTTTCTTACAAGGGCTGTGCGCGTCTCTCCCGCACCTTGTTCGCCCTATAGTCTGACGCCGGCCGCGGCCCCGTGAACGTTCCCGGGCCTCGTTCCTCATCTGGGACGAGGCCCGGGCCGCTTTTACGGACCGGCGTCAGTTTTACGGAACCGGGGCGTGAGGTGGCGTATAGGCAATGCCATTAGTTGTGAACGCCATCATGAGAGGCGTGTGAAACAGCAGCCAAAACCGCGATGGAGATTGCAGACGAGGGGGAGGGGGCGACTAGCGTTGAAGAGGTGTCGGGAAGCCCGCCACACCATTCAACGCAAACAAGCCCCGGTCTCGTGAAACGGGGCCGCGAACACCCCAGGAGGTGCGCATATGACTCTGTCCACGATCCTCATCGGCATCCTGCCCTCAGTCTTCTTCGGCGTCGCTACGACGCTGATGGGAAAGACCGGTGGCTCAGACCGCCAGCGAGTCATGGGTGCCGTCCTCGGCGGCCTGCTCATGGCCGCCGTCGCCACCCCGTTCCTGCACCCCGCGTGGACACCCCTGAACCTGGGCGTCTCCTTCCTGACCGGCCTGCTCCTCGGCATCGGCGTGTGCGATCAGCTGCGCTCCTACTCGGTGCTCGGCATGAGCCGCACGATGCCCTTGTCCACCGGCGGCCAGCTGGTCCTCATGTCCCTGGCCGGCATCGCGATCTTCGGCGAGTGGCTCCACGGCGGCGCACTGCCCTACGGCCTCGCCGCCATCGCCGTCCTCATCGTCGGCATCTGGTTCCTCTCCCGCTCCGAGTCCGGCTCCGACGCGGCCTCCCTCGACTGGAAGCGGGGCGCGTTCCTGCTGACGACCTCCACGCTGGGACTCGTGGCCTTCCCGCTTATCATCAAGTACTTCGGCATCCAGCCCGCCGAATTCCTGCTGCCCCAGGCGATCGGCTACACCGTCTACTGCGGTGCCTTCTTCGCAATCCAGGGCCGCGGCGGCGTCGCCCCCGAGGACTCGCTGCGTCACCGCCGCATGTTCCCCTCGATTTTCAACGGCGTCCTGTGGGGCACCGCCATCCTGCTGCTCCAGCTCAACTCCAACAACCTGGGCGCCGGCACCGGCTTCACGCTCTCCCAGCTCGGAATCCTGATCTCCACGCCGCTGGGTATCCTGTGGCTCCACGAAACCCGCACGCGCAAGGAGCTGCGCTGGACCATCATCGGCGTCGCCCTGGTCATCGTGGGCGCGGTCCTGGCGGGTGTCGCCAAGACCCTCGACGTCGCCTAACCGGCGCGTTCACTCCCCCGGAGCCGGGGGAGTGAAGAGCTGGGCGAGCTGGCCCCACAGGACCGTCTGTCGAACAGGTTCCATCGGGGGCTGGCCCCCGGCGCGCGCGCGTCTTTGGCGCGCTCGTCGTTGCCTCGAGCGGCCCGTGGCTCGACCTCATCGTGAAGGTAGTGCGCGACTGCCGCATCGGTTCCCAGAGGGCGCACGCGACTGCCGTGAAGCCGGAGGATCCCAGGACCGCAGTCCCTCCCAGGCCTCGGCGCAGGGCTTCGTGCCCGCGAGTGCCGTCGGGAAGCGCGCGGAGGCGCGCGAAGACGTGGGATAATGAAGACATGTTGACATGTGACGGCCCCGCCCTGACGTTCCCGCAGGCGCGCTCAATCGAAGAGCGCTTTGTCCGTGAGGCTGCGGAGATCGATGACCCGGATCTGTATATGCGCCAGGTCGGTGACGCGGTCGCGCAGCGCGTCGCCCGCCTCGTCGGTGACACGTCCCCTCTGTTGACCGAACCTCACGAACCCGTCATCCCCGGCCCGCGGGCGGACGTCGTTGCCTTCGTCGGAGGCGGCGACAACGGAGGCGATGCCCTGTACGCATGCGCGACCCTCGCTGACATGGGCATCAGCGTGGCGGCGATCCTGCTGAAGCGCAAGTGCCACTCTCGCGCGCTGCGCGCCGCCACAGCATCCGGGGTCACCATCGTGGACCTCAAGGGGGACTCAATCACCACAGTTTTTGATTCCCCCCAGCTCTCCCTGGTGGCATTCGCGACAGTGTGGATCGACGGCATCGTTGGCATCGGCGGCAAGGGGGCCCTCAAGGGGAACCTCGCGGAGGCCGTTGAGCAGCTCAACGATTTCTCATTCCTCACCCGCCCTGCGGTTGTCTCGATTGATGTGCCCTCGGGCCTGACCGACGACGAGGGGAGCGTGACGGGTGCCGTCATGCGTGCCACGCACACGATGGCCGTGGGCAGCTTCAAACGCGCCCAAATCCTGCCGCCCGCCGCGCAGTATTGTGGTGCCTTGGAACTCATCGAGATGAAGTGGACCGGACTCGTTGGCCAGACGCCCGCTGACACGGAGGAAACGAGCGGCGAGGTCCCGGTGTACTTTTACGAGGGAACCGGCGGCAGTCGGTTCGTCCAAGTCCCGGCCTTCGACGACGACAAGTACGCGCGCGGTGTCGTCGGCCTCGTCGCGGGATCCGACACCTACCCGGGTGCTGGCCTGCTCGCCACGCGAGGGGTCCTGGCATCGGGCGTCGGCATGGTGCGACTTAACTCGACCCGCCGCGTCCAGGACCTGGTCTTGGCCGCCGAACCGGGCGTCGTCATGGTGGGCGGGCGCATTCAGGCAGCCCTCATCGGGCCAGGTCTGGACGAGGACCGCCGCGAGGATGCGCTCGAGCTCGCGCAATTCTGTGGCCAGTCTGGCGTGCCGCTCGTCATCGACGCCTGGGCCCTCGACCTGATTCCGGAGCTGGCGGACACCATCAACCCCGAGACCACTGTCCTCACCCCGCACCACGGTGAGGCCGCGCGGCTGCTGACGAGGCTCGGCACGCCGACGAAGCGGGATCAGGTCGCCGCAGCCCCCCTGCGCTACGCGAATCTCCTCCACGATGCCACGGGCTGCCACGTCGTCCTCAAGGGCCCTGTCACCGTTGTGCGGTCCTTCGAATACGCGGACAAGCTCCGTGATCAGGCGCTGCTTGCCAGCTTCATCAACCCGGAGTTGGGCTTCCCCGACCTGGACAACATGGAGCAGACGAGCACCCGCTGCGACTCCACGTTGGTTGCGCCGACCACCACGTCGTGGGCGGGTACAGCGGGCAGCGGCGACGTCCTGGCCGGCCTGATCGCCGGTATCCTCGCCCGCCCCGTCAGGGACGAGCACGCGCTGCCCGGACCCGACGGAAAACCACAGGCCGTGACGCCCGAACGACTGGTGTCGGCCGTGTGGCTCCACGGTCGCGCGGCGAAGTTGGCCACGGATCGGTACAACGGTCGCGCCCCCATCCAGGCGCGCGACATCGCTGACGCAATCCCGGAGGTCCTCGCCGCCTTCGACTCCTGAGATGGAAGAGTGTAGGCGCAGCCGCACGGCGCGCTCGGGCCTGCGTGAGATAATAGGGGAGTGACTTTCACGAACGAACACGGTCAAGGACGGGATTACCCGTCACGCGCGGTCGTCGACCTGGCCGCTATCCGTCATAACCTGGGCGTCCTGCGCGCCGCCGCCCCCGACGCGCTCCAGCTCGCGACCGTCAAGGCCAACGCCTACGGCCACGGCCTGGTCCCCGTCGCGCTCGCGGCCCTGGAGGGCGGTGCCGACTGGCTGGGGGTCGCGCAGCTGGCCGAAGCGTTCACGCTGCGCAAAGGCCTCGACGAGGCCGGGGTTGCGCGCGCCGACGCCCCTCTCCTCGCGTGGATTTCCACCTCCTCCTTCGACTTCGCTGCGGCCATTGAGTCCGACATCGACGTGTCCGTGTCCTGGACGTGGGTGCTCGCTGACATCTGCGCCGCCGCCCGGCAGGTGGGTCGCCCCGCGCGCGTCCACGTCAAGATTGATACCGGCATGTCCCGCGCGGGTTCGACCCTGGCGGACCTGCCCGCCCTGGCCTCGGCCCTGCGCATGGCGGTCGACGAGGGACTCGTCGACGTCGTGGGCGCGTGGAGCCATATGTCGCGCGCCGACGACCCCACCGAGGCGGGCAACGCATCGACCGCAAACCACGTGCGCATCTTCGAGGAGGGCCTGGCAATCCTGGCCGACGCAGGTATCACGCCGCGCATCCGTCACCTGGCCGCCACCTCCGGAATCCTATGGCACCCCGAGACGCACTACGACATGGTCCGCGCGGGCATCGGCCTGTATGGTCTGAGTCCCGACCCCGCCGTCGCGTCCTCGTCCGAACTCGGCCTGGTTCCCGCCCTGACGCTGACCGCGCCCCTCACCTCGGTCAAGGTGATCGAGGAGGGGACCCCGGCCTCGTACGGGGGAACGTGGATTGCACCCACGCGCCGGTGGATCGGTCTGGTCCCCCTCGGCTACGGTGACGGCATTCTGCGCGCCGCCTCCAATCACGCCCGTGTCACCGTCCACACCGCTTCCGGTCCTCTCGACGCGCCCCAGATCGGGCGCGTGTGCATGGACCAATTCATGATCGATCTGGGGCCTGCCGACGGCGAGGCAGGCACGCCGACCGCGCGCAGCGGACAGGCACCCGCAGCAGTCGGTGACCTCGCCGTGCTCTTCGGCGCTGACCCATCCCCTATGGCCGACGACTGGGCGCGCGCCGCGAACACCATCAACTACGAAATCGTCACCAACCTGGGCGCACACATCCCGCGCGCCTACATCGGTGATGTCGACGCGACTGACGGGACCCCCTCATGACCCAGCCCATCGCCTCCTACGCCGTCGAAACCAACGACGCTGACCAGACCCGCGCGCTGGGTGAGGACCTTGGTCGCGTCCTGGCCGCCGGCGACCTCGTCATGCTGTCCGGCGGACTCGGTGCCGGCAAGACTACCCTCACGCAGGGCATCGGCGTGGGCATGGGTGTACGTGGCCGCGTCGCCTCCCCGACATTCATCGTCGCCCGCGTCCACCCGAACCTCGGCGGTGGCCCCGACCTCATCCATGCGGACGCCTACCGCATTACCGACCTCAACGACCTGGAGACCCTCGACCTGGACTCCTCCCTCGACGAGGCCGTCACCGTCGTCGAATGGGGCGACGGCAAGACCGAAGCCATGAGTGAGGAGTGCCTCGCCATCGAGGTACGGCGCGCCTCGGGAGGGCAGGCGCAGCGCGACGGGGACGTCATCGACCTGGAACACATGGACGACGGCCGCCGCCGCATCGTCCTGCGCGCCCACGGGCACCGCTGGGACGGCGTCCTCGAGGATATCGTCGCCGCCCACGGGGGAACGCGCATCGACCAGGACGCCCCTGAGGGCGACGAGTCCGCGACCGACGAGTAGGATCACACCGTGCGAGAGATAGCCCTGGATACCCAAGCAGCCACTGCCGTCGCGATCATCGAAGACGGTCGGGTCATTGGCCGCGCCCACAACGACTCCGGGCGACACCACGCCGAATCCATCACGCCGCTCGTCCGCGAGGCCCTCGGTGATGCCGGCCTGCCCTCCACCCTGGCCGATGCTGGGATTGATCGCGTGCTCGTGGGCACCGGGCCCGCCCCCTTCACCGGGCTGCGCTCCGGCCTCGTCTCCGCGCGCGTCCTCGCCCGGGTCGCAAGCGTGCCCGCCTACGGCGTCTCTGCCCTTGACGTCATCGCCCGCCAGGGCCTCGACCTGCTCGCCCCCGACACCCGCGTCTACGCGATCGCCGACGCGCGTCGCCGCGAACTCTACTGGGGGGCCTTTGTGGCTGCTGGACCCGACGACGTCGCCCTTGAAGGACGCCTCGAAGTTGGGGACGTCTCCTCCCTGCTTGGCGCTATGCGACAAGCCCCCGGCCTCGTTGTCGCCGGAGCACCCGTCCCCGCGCACTCCGCGTCCGCTCTCGCGCGCGCCGACCTCGGCCCCCAGGTCGAGCTGGACCCCGCCGTCATGAGCCGCATCGTCGCCACGCGACTGGCCCGCGGCGAGGATGAGCGACTGCGCACCGACCCCCTCTACCTGCGCCGCCCCGACATCCACGGCCAGCCCACCGCGTGCCTATGAGTCCCCAGCTGCGCGTCGCAGGTCCGGGTGACCTCGACCTTGTCACTGCACTCGAGGCCGAGGTTTTTTCAGAAGACCCGTGGACGCCCTTCATGATCGCCGAGGAGCTCTCCTCCCCGGCCTCGCGCTACTGGATCGCGACGGATGGTTCCGGCGACGTCATCGGCTACGGCGGTGCCAAGGTCGGTGGTGACCAAGCCGACGTCATGACGATCGGCGTGCGCGCCCACGCGCGGGGTGCAGGCGTCGGAGCAGCCATCCTTGACGCGCTTATGGCCTGGTCCCACGAGGCCGGGGCACGTGAGATCTTCCTCGACGTGCGTCCCTCCAACGAGGGTGCCATCGCGCTTTACAAGTCGCGTGGATTCGTCGAGATCGGGCGCAGGCCACGCTATTTCCGCAACCCCGTCGAAGAGGCAGTCGAGATGAGGGCGCCCCTGATCTGAGGAGAGGCGACGACCACCACCAAATAGGTACGGTCGGTGTATCAAAATTCGTGCTTTCAGACCCCTGTTTATGAGGCCGATAGTCCTAGGTGTTTTCATTGCAATTGTGGGTCAAGGAGCGTGGAAGAACCGCGGAAAACAGCCGAAAATGACACCGTGTCGACAAGAGCGGCGCATCGCCTCGTGCCATAGTCCTACGAGGCGGACGAAAAGCGTCGATATGCTCAATCCATGGCCACTCAAAATGTCGCAACGAAGAAGCGCCGCGCGTGGACCACCAGCGTCTTTATTAAGCAGCTGA
>ERZ772906.851-NODE-851-length-17479-cov-6.182392_pt1 | contig 17479 bp, 10 predicted proteins | sample MGYA00511338_ERZ772906 | MGnify/ENA primary metagenome ERZ772906 (study PRJEB29015, sample SAMEA2738076) | human oral metagenome | biome: human oral; feature: human-associated habitat; material: saliva | place: China | collected 2212 ... | reverse complement strand
TACGGCAGACGCTTCTTGTACTACTTCTCTGTCTATGTAAATCTTTTCAAAGAACAATTGAGCATTAGTTGCGAAATTCCTTCCGAACTTTGCTCGGCTAATCTTAAAAACAAAATATCATTGTATTTCGGAAAAGCGTTTGCAAAGGTATAACTTTTTTTATTATGTTCCAAACATTTCTAAAGTTTTTTCAAAAATATTTTTCACTTCATAGAAATTTTGAAACATAATTTTACGCAGCATATCCTCTAAATCCCCTGTCTTACAAGCAATTAAGCAAAAATTACAAATCTGCTACCAAAATTATGTTTGAAACGAACTTCTTTTAGAGCATTGATTTAGTATAAGAAAGCAAGTAGAGAAATCATAATTACAAAATTTGAAATTATAATTATATTTTTGATAGAATGTAATTACAATTTTTCATTAACGATTGTATTAAGTCAACACCACATTATTAAATATAAAGAGTCTTTAGTTGAAGTTTATATTTTCGCCAATTATAAAATGATTGTATAAAGGAAGTACTCCTTCTTATAACGTTTATATATATCAAAAAGACAAAAAAAGGGAACAGAGTATTTGTTTCAACTATTATAAAATTGTATTTTTGCAGGGAACAACTTTACTCAGAACGCAAACATAATAATATAGAACATGAAAATAGGTGTATTTTGCTCGGCAAATAATAATATTGATCCAGAGTTTTTCGAACGTACAAAAGAATTTGGACAATGGATAGGTGCTAATCATCATACTGTAACTTATGGCGGGTGTAACATTGGACTAATGGAGTGTATTGGAAAATCTGTGCACGAAGCAGGAGGAAAAACAATTGGTGTCGTTCCAAATATAGTAGAAGAGGGAGGAAAGAAAAGTGAGTATATTGACATTACTTTCCCTTGCGACAACTTATCAGAACGCAAAGACTTAATAATGATGCAAAGTGATATTACCGTTGCACTTCCTGGAGGTATCGGAACTATTGACGAAATTTTCACAGTTGCAGCTTCGGCTTCCATAGGTTACCACGACAAACGTGTTATATTATATAATGTGAAAGGTTTTTGGAATCCACTCATTGCAGTATTAGAGGATTTGCAAACAATGGGATTTATACGTGGCGATTATCACAGACATATTGATATTGCCAATAGTTTCGATGAACTCATAAAAAAGATTACGCAAAAGTAAGCATGCTGATGTTGAAAATAGAACTCTAACACAGGAAGAATAAATGTTGATGATTGAGCATTAAAAAAATCAATTTATGAAGCTCGTAGCAGAAATTATCAAATAGTTCGAATGAAAGTATTATCAAATGAAGGTAAACTGCGTGTCAGTTTGATTTTTTCCTTAGGTTTAATAAGAGTTTCCACAAACGCCAACAAATACTAATTTCTTCATGGCAACGGACTAAGCATTTTGTAAGAGATAAATATTTATCTCCTATTTCTTTGTATTGTTGATTTTATTTTTCTGAACAATACGTGCCTACCAAAAGGTAGGTCTAGATATTCTTCATTGTGTTCACTTGAAAAACAAACATAGATTTTACACTTCTATTTGGGAAGTATAGTATAAGATATTATTATAGCAGTATATAAAGCTTTTTCCTAACAAGACCTCTGCAATGTTTTCATGGCAGAGGTCTTAAAAAATCTATCTTAATATAGTCTTTTTTCCATTTACAATGTATACACCTTTTAATCCTTCCAGTGTTTTCGAATTCTTACGAACAACTTTTCCATCTATTGTATAAACATTGAAGTTTTGGTGGGATGTATAAAGAGCATCGACTCCAGAGACTACCATACTAACAGACACAGGTGCAGACTCAATACTATCTGCATACACAGCTGTAACACTAAAGAGATGATTTCCATCTTTCAAAGGCAGTTCTATAAAATAAGTTGTTACCCCTCCTTCTATCGTTGTTATTATTTTTTTATCAAGATATATATTATACTTTTTCACATCATCGCCTTTTACCGAATATTTTATATCATCGACTAAAAGACCAAATGCATCAGAAGCTGTGTGATGTATAGCAAAATACTTAGTTTTATCTGGCAACGTAAAGAAGCGTTGTGTCCAATCCATATTGGGTGTTTCACTTTTTCCAAGTTTTACAAAACTTTCTATATTTCTATCAGTTGTAGAATAAAGAACTTCATAAGTTTCATCTCCATACATCAACGAAAGACACTTTACATAAAAAGTTATAGTTTGTTCAACACCTGGAAGTTCAGGAGAAATAAGCCAATCATCTGCAGCACCTTTTACTGGGCAAAACGATATAAGATATTGACTACCAGAATGCGCTCTATCCTTATCGTAAATATTTGCACCAAAAACTGTTTCGGGGTTTATTACCTGCCATGCATGTGGCTTAGAAGAATTCTTATAACTAACAGCTCCCCACATATTTGTTACTTTACCATCACCATCTACTAATTTCCAATCACCAAAAGAGCCTTCATTAGATGATTCTGTTACACTTCCTAAAGAGAACGGCACAAAAATATCTGTATTTTCAAAATTTTCCACTATTGGACGAGTAGTCTTCTGTGGAGTATTCCATTGCATTCTTACACCTGAATCTTCTTGTTTTGCTACAAGATTTTCAGGAGTAGCTGCTTGCGAAATAAGAACATTAAGCGTGCTTTTTGCAATATTATTCTCGAGCATTTCGTCTGTTGCATAAATAATTTCAGCCTTAATTAAACGTGAGCCAGCCTCATCAAATATTGTGGTTGGCATAGAGGCTTCAAAAAGTTGTTCATGCATAGATGATAAATTGTTTTCAACTAATTTATTTACTAATTCTTTATCATCGGCCAATATTCGTATCGTATAATTATTTGCCGGCTGTAATCCATAGTTTTTAATAACGAGTTGAATAGTCGCTGTATCTCCAGCTTGCACTGTTTCTGGCACAAATAAAGAAGCCACCTTAAGGTCGTTATTTGTCATATTTACGATATTGATATTATCGAATGTTATACTACCTTCCGAGTTAAAAGTTTCAAATAAGCCAAGTCGAATATATCTTTCCGTTTTGTATGATGACAAATCTATCTTATAAGTTGCATACTCTTTATTAGGACTAATTACATCTGCCAATGTTTCAGTACCATCAGGTGTTACCACATATACCCCAATAGTATTTTGTTTATCGGTGCCTTTTACGTCAAAAGTAAGCATAGGCTTTGTTGCACCAGCTAAAGAGATTTTACCAGAATACAATTCACCATATTCATCAGAAGATGGAGAAACAATATCAAAAGCATAATTATCTCCATCGGATGCTTCACCAGATAATTGCATTTTTACACCACTACCGGTGCCATTGAAATCCCAATAAGTGGTTAATTGTCCTTTCGTAACACTTTCTTTAAATGGAATACTATAAGCCTTTCCTACAAGAAGACCGCTCATACGAGCTTCTCCTGCTCCAGCTGCATTTACAGCTCGTACTGCCCAATATGCTATGCCTTGTTTTCCTTCATTTGTATTAAATTCTATGTTAGAAGATGTACCATCATGAATCGTAGCAAGTTTTTCTGCAAGCAACATAGTTCCATTATAAGAAGCTGTATTCCAAATTTCATAATCAACCTTATCGGTAATTACAAGTCCTCCCGTAGCCCCGATTGAACCTACTTTATCCCATGTAATCTTAACATTTTGGTCATTGTCTGCTACTCTAATATTTTTGACATGCTCTGGAACATCTACGCCAACATAAACAACCTGTTGACTTTTCTGTCCCTGTTCTTCACCCATAAAAGGTAGTGTAGTATAAGTATGGTTACCAAGAAGCACCTCATTATCTTGATAAGAAATTTCAGTACTTGGAGGAATATTGCTAAACGTTTTAATAATTTTATTATCGCGTCTCAATTCTATCTTTGTCAATGGTTCATTCAATGTTGTTCCACCAACTGTTTTTATTGGAGCTTTAAAAGAAATATTAACTATTAGTCCTCCATTAGCATCTGCAACAACATGAAAATCACGAACAGAATCTGGAGATTCAGCTGTCGCATTTTGATCAACCATAACAGAATCTATATATAGTGTCCAACCTCCAGTTGTACTAATTGCATGAATACCTATATGATATTCTCCGTCTACATCTACTTTTATTTGATTATTCTTATATTTTTTATATGTGGCAGAATTAACATCTGTTTCAGATAACACGTTGTTTTTCATATCTTCAACACTTGTTCCTTTTCCCATCTTTACCTCAAAACGTTCAGGATATACCTTACTTTGTCCTGCACGGCCTTTTGCACTTAAAGCAATAGTATATGTGCGACCTGCTTTCATCTTTATAGGCGGAGAAAACATCCAATCATCAGCAGCCTTCGGACCAAAAGTATAAGAAGCAGCCTTTGCTCTCTTATCGTAAACCCATATTGCTCGTGTACCAAAATCTGACTCTTCCTTATCATTATTAACATCAACAACTCTCCAAATAGCAAATTTGTCAGCACTTTCAAAATCTTCCATATAAGGCACACTAAAAGCTGTGCCTACTTGTTCCGAATTAGAGTAAGCTATCTCACTACGCTGTTCTCCATTCCGAGCAACAATTCCATATCTATAGTTAGCAAAGTCACCAATAGCAATTTGGTCTTCTACATAAGTGTCACCATAGTTTTCTGCTATTAATTTCTTTTCTCCATTTCCAATTCGATAAATATCATAATAGATTCCTCCTAAAAATCCATTATGTAGTCCTTTCTGTGGAGTTTCCCAATAAACATAGGCATTCCCACTTGACTTATCTAGTTCCATTACAATATTAGAAACTGGCATTGGCACATCGTAACCAATCCACTGCCGTACTTTTGCAATTGGAGAATTACCAATTGAATTGGAAAGCATTACCTCAAAACTATGCATGCCTGTACTTACTGTAGTAGGAATCGTTTCATTCTTCCCAGGAGATGTTGTTCCTGTAGCTATTATATTGCCATCAGCTATAACCTTATAAGAAAGCTCATTACTTAAAATCTGTCCATCGTAACTTAATGTAGGTGCTGTAAAGACAACAGAACCTGTTGTTGCTCCATCAATAAACATCAAAGATAAGTCAGTCACTTTTGCAGGTGCTCCATTAAGTGCTTCTGGTTGACGAATAATCATTCCTGAAAAAGTATATTGCCCGAATTTATATATTTCAGTAGCCGCACCTGTTTTAAGATCTACTGTATAAAGTGAAGTACTTTGTTTCTTTTGGTCAGTACCTAACCAATAGAATACATCATCACTTTGATCTATCTCACCAGTCTGAAAGAAAAATGAACCAGAAGAATCTGAAAGTGTTATTCCTGTTGCTCCTATCAGTATTTCTTTTCCAGCCCCCTTATCTATTTGGTAAAGATTACCATCTGTAGCTATACCATAAAGCATTCCTGCTTTTGTAATACCCATAGCGATATAATATTTATTTGTCGCAAAGAGTGTAGAACGACTTCTGTTTGGATAATCAATAATACCAATTTCTTTACTTTTTCCATCAGCAGAATAAAATTCACCATAGATTGTTCCATCTTCTGCTGTAGCCGTTTCAAAAGCCATTAAAGAATAGTCGCCAAGAACTTCACTCCCTATTAATGTCCAAGAATTGGTATCTATCGTATATAAAGTAGGCGTGTACTTTTTATCTTTTGACATTGCATTATAGCCTGCATATAATTTCCCATCAACTAAACCAATACCATTATAAAACATAAAATTCCCATTGATAAGTGGGTTTAATTCTTTCGGATCTAAAGAATTAAAACTAGATATACTCCGATCGGTAGCTTTCGTCATACCTGGAGCATAGGTTACATTTACCCAAATTTCTGCTCCTCCATTTGTTTTCAATAATTTTTGCTTATCAAATGACAAAGATGATGATAATCCTTGCTTTTGCATTAGTTTATGCCCACTTCCATAAGAATAAGCAAGTGACTTTCCTCGTTCAAATAAAGAAAGTTCATTATCACGCTCATCAAAGCGCACTTTTTCTTCAGATGCAAAACGTTGTAAAGACATGCAAGGCCTTTCTGTGTAGTTTTGTGCAATGGCAATATTTCCCACCAATAGGAACATATTAGCCAACAAAAGGAATGTTTTTCTCATTGTATAATTCTCCTATATGCAGCGTGATTGTTTGGTTTATCCATCGGGTCTCAAAGATGAAACCGTTAAGGTTTAACAAATAATAATTATCCGTATTCCTGCTGCACGGAAAAGGATATGTTAAAGGTGCTACAAATATAGCATTATTCTCAAAAATTGCAAAATAAAGAAATAAAAATATTACACATTCCTTAAAACTCTCTATAATTAGTAATAAAACTTTGATTATTTAGCATCACTACTTAAAAAGATTTTAGCTGAATAAATGAAATTTCACCTAACAACATTTCAACACAAAACTATAGTTTGAAATTTATAATTATAAGATAAAAAATTGTAATTATAAATTTGAAATTTGTAATTATATTTTTGATGGAATATAATTATAATTTTGATGGAATATAATTATAAATTTATAATGAGCATTTACCTTCCTCTAAAAAGCTTTATTTTTATCTTGCGCAGGAATAGAAAATATTGCTACATCATAACCAAGAATACAGAATTACAAATACTTTTTCGTTCGCTAACTATAGTATATCAACTCTAATTGAGGAAAGATTTATCTTTATCCGTTTCTTTTATCGTTATTTTACACAATTATCATACAAATAAACAAGAAAACCAGTAGAAAGTTTGCAAATTAACGAAAGAAACATTATTTTTGCGACATGTTGTAAAACTTAAATTTATCTACTAATATTTTATTTAATGCTTATGAAACAGAAACTATTTACCAAAGGAAACATGAAAGTTTTCGTCACATTAGTATGTATGTTGCTATCGTCTACGATGGCTTTTGCACAAAAAACAATACATGTAGAAGAAGCGGGGTCGTTAATGAACAAATTAACGGAGGAAGAAATGCTTTCGCTTACCGAACTAAAAGTTACGGGAAATTTAAATGGTACTGATATATTATATATTCGTGCCATGGGCGGAAGTACAATTGCAGGAGCAAAAACTGATGGAAAATTACAGATTCTTGATTTATCGGAAGCAAATATTGTATCGGGCGGCACTTCTTATTATTATGTTGACGAAGATTTGGAATATTACACAAAAGACAACACCATATCTATAAATATGTTCTGCAGATGCAATGAATTGCGTAAAATAACTATTCCTAATAGTATTACAACGATAGAAAGAAATGCATTTTTATTGTGCGACAATCTTACGGAAATTATTGCAAAACCTGAAAACAACAACCTTAAAACAGCTGATGGTGTACTCTTCGACAAGGAGATGATTACATTAATTAAGTGCCCAGATGGTAAAACTGGCACTTATATTATTCCAGAAGGCACACAGAAACTCTCTGACGAAGCTTTTTCTAATACAGAGAAATTAGAGAAGATAGTTATTCCTGCATCGCTAAACAGTATCGGTGGCTCTAGTGGCATGGTTCCTTTCTATATCTGTAATAAATTAAAGGCTTTCGAAGTACATAAAGACAACCAAACATTTGCATCGGCAGATGGTGTGCTATTCGATAAAAACATGGAAACACTTCTAAAATATCCCAAAGGTAGAAGCGGTGAATATATTGTACCAGAAAAGGTAAAAAAGATTGGTAAATACTCTTTCTACGAAGCTACCGAACTTAGCAATATAATTCTGCCAAAATCGCTTACCGAGATAGAAAGTTCTGCATTTGCACACATCAAAAATCTTACAACGATTACTTTACCCGGACTTGTTGAACAGATAGGATTTGGTGTATTTATGAATTGTACAGGACTAACCGAAGTGCACGTTCTTGCTGTTTCACCTCCATATTGTGGTTCAATGGCATTTTATAATATAGACTTCGAACAATGTAAACTTTTTGTGCCTCATGGTAAACGCGATGTCTACAAAATAAGTACACCATGGTCGTCATTTAAACATATTGAAGAAGCTGCAGAAAAACCTTATGCTACCTTTACAACAAGCAAAAAAATAGGCAGCGAAGTTGTTTCTCGTATTCTTGGTAATGATATTACATTCGACGGAATTAAGTTCATAGGAACAAAAGAAATGATGGGAGAACGTTTAGACTTCTATCAGGTTATGAAGAAAGATGTAAGAATCGAAGGCAACATAACAGAGATGAGCATTGATAACTTTGATGTGGAAGCACTCGATGTAAGTCATTGTCCTACATTAAAAATATTAAGCTGTAAAAATGGAAAGTTGGAAAAACTCGATTTATCTAACAATAAAGAAATTGACACGCTAAACTGCAGTTATTGTGGATTAAAAGAACTGAATATTACACAATGTGGTAAGCTTGTTTTTCTTGATTGCGACGAAAACGAACTTACAAAATTAGATATCAGCAAGAATCCTCTTATTAATTATCTCTCGGTAAATAATAACACGATTGGTACTATTGATGTCAGCATACAAAAATATCTTGAAACGCTTGCTGTAAACAGAACTGGAATTGAAAAATTGAATATTTCAAACAACCAATATCTTACTAACTTGTATGCAAACGAAAATAAACTTGCTGAAATCGACCTTACAAAGAATAACAATTTAAAGGAACTACAGTTGGCAAAGAATAACTTTAAATCATTCACACTTAAATCGTCTACATTACAAAAACTTTATATCAACGATAATAAGTTGACAGCAATGCAACTCGACCTTCCCGAATTGGAGTTACTTTGTGCTTATAGTAATGAACTTTCTGAACTTGATTTATCAAAGCTGAAGAAAGTAAATACGCTTTCGCTACATCACAACCTGCTAACTGATGTAAACTTAAAACCACTTGAAGAGTTAGAGTATATCTGGATTGATAATAACAAACTAAAATCGCTTGACTTATCGCAAAACCAAATGATTTTAACCATAACATGTTATACTAATCAGTTATCACCAAATGCTTGTAAATCGCTTATGACAGGACTTCCACAACGTAATGCCAGTGATATTGCCGACATCATCATCGTAAATACTAAGGAAACCGAAGGCAATATTTGTACTAAGTCGGCTGTAGCTATTGCTAAAACGAAACAATGGAATGTTATAGACTTTGCAGGTGGTACCGAAGGATATCCAGGTTTACCTTATGAAGGAACTGATGATCCTACCAATATACAAGGTGTAGATAATAATACCAACGCAGAAGCTTTCACAATTACTGATGGAAAGATAATATTCAATGGTAATTATGGTGAGGTTATACTCTACAATGCACAAGGTGCAAAAATTAGTTCATTCAATAATCCTACGACAATAAACTTTAGCAATATGTCACATGGTATTTATGTTGTGTCTTTCCGTGGAACTTCAACAAAGTTCGTATACTAACATGCATTACCATTTTCTATGACGGAACGAAGTAATTTCTTTCTGTCATTAATATATAACAAAACGTCCCTTGCAAGTTATTAGTTGCAAGGGATGTTTTTTTGAAGTTTATAAGCTCCTTGATTGTTATAAACTCCTCCATCTATCAGTTTTGGAGCTTCGGATTCATTAAGACATTTATCGTGTTCTTCTATCATGTTTTGTTTTAAAAACTTTATTCCTCATATTGCTGAGATTTTTAAATTGAAAGAACAGGTAGAAATAGATAAATATATCAGCAACACTTTTACTCTTGAGAAAGATGCAAGAGAATGTAAACAACAGATTGAACATGCATTTAAGTCGATTGACAATTTGGTAAAGTTGGGAATTGTAAAGGATGAAAAAAAATTGTACGTATTAGTACTGCTGGTTGAAATGCTTATTTTTGAAACAACTAAACTATCGTTATTTATAAATTAGCGTAGTTAGGTTTTCCTTTGCAAACAAGTCTTTTGCTACCTTCTGAATGTCTTCTGCCGTAACTTTATCTATCTGTGCATAAAGGTTTGTAATATCTTTCTCCCAGCCATAATGTAGGTAACTCTTTCCAAAGTCGAGAGCAAAACTTTCGCGACTATCACAAGCAATTCCTATCTGTCCCTTTATTTGTCGTTTTGCAATATTAAGTTCTTCGTCCGAAAGAGGGTGTCTCATCATTTCATCAAGTTCTTCATAAACTAATGCTAAACAGCGGTCAGTATCTTGCGGATCACAACCGAAATATGTACTCCACATTCCTGTTGCACTAAACGATGCAAATGTACTTTCAACTGTATATACCAACCCATTTCTTTCTCGCAACGAAAGGTTTAAACGAGCACTCATACCAGGTCCACCCAAAATATTGTTGAGTAAATAAAGTGCAATACGCTGTTTATCGTGAACAGAATATCCTCGTGTACCTATCATAACATGGGCTTGATGTGTCTTTTTATGCACAACAATGTTCGATGCTTGGTATGTTTCTGCACCTTTTATTATAGTAGCCGTAGCATCTTCGGTATAATCGAGTTGTAGTGGTTCGGTAGGAATAATATCTCCTGAATACTGTTGCAAGAGTGCTACAACTTGGTTGAAATCTACATCACCATAAACAAAGAAAACAGAATTATCGGGACGATAATATTTATTTGTAAAGCGCTTTGCATCTTCAGAAGTAAATTGGCGCACCGTTTTAGCAGTTCCAAGAATACTATGCCCTAAAGGAAGGTTTTTAAAAAGAAGATTCTCGAATTCGTCATAAATTAGTTCTGCAGGACTATCATTGTACGATTCTATTTCATCGCATATCACTTCAACTTCTTTTTCTATTTCCGTTTGCGGATAAACGCTTCGAAAAACAATATCAGATAGTAAGTCTACAGCTAACGGAAAATGTTCACGGAGAATTGCAGAATGATAAACCGTAGTTGTTTTTGTAGTATAAGCATTTAGGTCGCCACCTACATTTTCGAGACATTTAATAATATCCAGACTATCCCTTCTTTCTGTTCCTTTGAACGTAACGTGCTCGCAGAAGTGAGCAATACCCTCTTCTGTTGTTGTTTCGCTTGCTGCTCCCACATTTATTTCGTAGCCACAATAAACTACGGGTGAAGTAGAAGGCAGATGAATAATGCGTAAACCATTATCTAACCTTGTTATGTTATATTTCATTATGGCTACAAAATTACTGATTTTCTTTTTGAAATATGACTAATTTGTGCTACATTTGCACTGAAAAAACTAACAAATAATATGATAGAAATAACAAATAAGCTCTACTATGTAGGCGTAAACGACCGCAACAAGCAGCTTTTTGAAGGCTTGTGGCCATTGCCCAATGGAGTAAGCTACAACTCTTATCTTATCGATGACGAGAAAGTTGTACTGATAGACACAGTAGAAGTAGACTTCTTCGTGCAATTCATAGAGAACATACGCGAAGTAATTGGCGACCGAAAGATCGATTATCTTGTTATCCATCACATGGAACCCGACCACTCGGGCGGTTTGGCACTTTTGAAACAGTATTATCCTGACATTCAAGTTATCGGAAATAAAAAAACATTCGACCTTATGTCTGGCTTTTATGGCATAAAGGAAAACACCATAGAAGTAAAGAATGGAGATGTTTTAGAAGTTGGAAATCATTCGCTTCAGTTCTTTATGACACCAATGGTGCACTGGCCTGAAACAATGATGACATTATACAAAGGCGAAAAATCTGCACTTTTCTCTGGCGACGGCTTTGGTTGTTTCGGTGCTTTGAATGGTGGTATTATTGACAAAGATATCAACACAGAACCTTACTGGCTTGAAATGGTGCGCTACTATTCAAATATTGTTGGCAAATACGGCACCCCTGTTCAGAACGCATTGAAGAAACTTGCTGGTGTTAAGTTCGATTATATTTGCTCTACACATGGTCCTGTTTGGCACGAAGAAGTAGAGAAAGTAGTTTCATTATACGATAAGATGTCGAAATATGAAACAGAACCTGGTCTTGTTATTTGTTATGGCACAATGTACGGCAACACTGAACGAGTAGCTGAACAAATTGCACGCGCTGCTTCGGCTGAAGGTGTTAAGAACATTGTAATGTACAACATTTCAAAAACTCCACACAGCTATATTCTTCGTGATATCTTCCGCTACAAAGGTCTTATTGTTGGTGCGCCAACTTATAACAATGGTTTGTATCACGAAATGGAAGTTTTGCTCTCTGAGATTGCTAACCACGACATTAAGAACCACTATATTGGTTGGTTTGGTTCGTATGGTTGGGCAAGTAGAGCTGTTCATGCTATCGGTGAATGGAACGAAACAAGAGGACACTTCGAAAAAGTGGGTGAACCAGTAGAAATGCGACAAGCTCTTAACGAAGAGGTGAAGGCTGAATGCTGGCGATTAGGCCGCGAAATGGCAGCAAAATTGTTGGCTGACAAGGCTTAAACGTATGCGCATAAGTATGAACACGGCTGATATTCAGTCGCAAGTTATCAATTTTTTGCGATTGCCATTGGTGGTGTTGGTACTTTTTGTTCATTCTAATTTTCATGGTATTGGCGCTGATTGGGACGTTTTTTGGACAACTAATTCAACGGGAATAGGTCCACAACTTCCGTCTCTTGGTGCTATTATAGACTTTATATCGGGTTCGCTGGCTCTGCTGGCGAATCCGTTTTTCTTTTTCTTTAGTGGTGTTTTGTTCTTTCGTGAGGGAACATTTTTTAAGGATTTGTATTTGCAGAAGCTGTTAAGGCGGACATTTTCTTTACTCTTGCCTTACGTACTTTGGATTGCTACATTTCTTTTTCTTTTATCTGTTGCCGAAGGTTTATTGCCAAACTGGACAGCTATTGTGCATAAACCTATCGAGCAGTTTAGCGTTTCCGATTGGTTGTTGTGCTTTTGGGATATTAGTAAGATTGACGAACAGGGCGGAATAGCTGCGCCTTTAGTAATTCCTTTTTGGTTCATTCGCGACTTAATGGTACTTTGTCTTTTCTCGCCTATAATATATAAGGTGTTGAAATGGCTTACCGATGTGCGAAAAGAAGTGCCGATTTTGTTGTTTGTTGCTTTGCTTTACGCGTCGCGCTGGGTTCCTTACGATTTGCCTGGACTTAATTTGCAAGGACTTTTATTTTTTTCTTTCGGTGCTTTCTTCAGCATTAAGCAGATAAAATTTGTTGATGTTATGCGTCCATTAAAGTGGGGTGGATTGTTTTTTGCAGTGTTTGCGTGGCAGGTAGAGAGTGCTAACTTAATGTATGCAGGTTTGATTGTCTTCACAATATCGATGGTAACACAGTTTTTAGAGCATCGCAAACGTCAAAATAAAATTGGATTTCCACTGCCTACATTCTTAACTGATGCTTCTTTCTTCGTATTTGCTTATCACACGATGGCGCTTGGCGGAATTATTTTCTTGATGAAACGTGGAATAATAGTTCCTCATAATACATTCGAGGGCTTTGCAATTTATTTGCTGAGTCCGCTTTCGATGCTTGTTCTCGGTGTAGCTTTACATTGGTTGCTCAATAGAATTGCTCCTCGCATTGTTGCTCTTTACTGCGGTGGCAGATAGAAGCATGAAAAACAAAAGTTTTATTGTGAAAACCTGATTTCTTAGAAAATAGTTTGAACCGACTAGGTTTTTGCACTCCTAATAATAATTAACCATAAGTAGGTATAAATCGAATAGAATGACGCCTCAATAAAGGAGATATCTTTATCTTATTTGCTTTGGAGCGTTTTAGTTAACTTATCGCCCATTGATTTCTATTATTTTTTGCTTTTTCATATAATATTTTCGTCTCGTTTATCGGTATCTTATTCCGTTATCATAGGCATGATACCGCATTATCATATGTCTGAAAATTGATTATCATACGTCTGATAATGCATTATCATATGTATGTTAATTGATTATCACACGTCTGATAATACGTTACCATCGGTATGATAATGGACTTTTTTACCGATAAGAGTAAGAACTGAAAAAGAAGATTTCTGAACTTAATCAGTCTATAATGACCGAAAAAGTAAAAAAAGATACCTACTCGAATTGACTCAAAATACTAAGTATAAGGTATTGTGCAACTTTTTCATATTCGGTAATTTTGCACACAATTCAACTAACTTTATAAATTTAAATATTATTAATCATGAATCTTAAATCAATTTTGGCATTATCATGCCTTTCTGTATTGTTGCTTGCATCGTGCGGAAGCGAAGATGCACCAACTCCAAAACCTGACCAACCTGAAGATGTACCAACAAAAACACTTTCTTTCGTCACACAAAGAAAGACAATGGAGGACTACGACAAGTGGGTTTACGTTAATCTTGAAACTGGAGAAACTGTAATGAAAGATGATGTTAGTGCACAGGAATGGCGTACCTATTCGGCAGATGGTAAAAAGAAAGACCGATTTGGAGCATACGACGTAACAAAAATGGTAGACGAACGCCCATCTAATGCACCTGAAAAATGGCACTTGGCCTTTCATGTTTACGACGTAATGACCAATGGCGGAGAAGCTCACATGTCTGATACAACCGACATAAACACCATTAAAACATTGCCAACAAACGTAAAATGGGTAAGCGATGTAAAGGCTTACCTTATCTACGATATGCGAGGTATGATGCAAAAGCCTGCCGTTCTCGGCTATATGAAAAGCTATGTGAACATGGGACTCTACTACTGGATGCACAAAGTAAGTGGTACTATGGGAGAATATACACTCACAATGGCAAAATCAGACCCAGAAAAGACACCCGTATTCCTTGTTAAGTTCAAAGACGGAAGCTATGCTATTATCCAGTTTACAGGTTTGAAAGACGCAACAGGCAAGCAAAAGGAAGTCAGCTTCAGATATAAATACATAAAAAACAATTAATCAGAAACATAGAAAGGAACTCTAAAAAGGTTCCTTTCATTCTCAATGACGTACGTACAATTGCATAGTTGTACAACACGTCTACCAATCAGTAACAATTAAATAATTAAAAACAAACAATGAAAAAACTATTACGTTTGACCTTGGCGACAATAATGCTCGCCACAACACAAGTTAGTACAGCCCAAGTTAAGATGGCCCCCAACTATTTTCGCGCCGACCCAGCAGTCTACAAATACAGAATGGCGCAGGTAGTAGATTGGAAAGGTTCGGAAGACGAGCAGACAACAAAGTACATTTACGATGAACGCGGCTGTCTTATCAGAGAAGAATACGGCATGAACAAAACCCCTGCAGTTTATGTTTACAACTACTCATACGACGAAAAGGGCTACATGATAAAAAAAGAAGAAGTGGCTTTAAACACCAGCAATAACTTTCCGGTTACTTCTTCCAGACACATTTACAAACGCGATGAACACGGATATGTAACCGAATATACTCGCGCTACGCACCACGGCACTGAACCCGATGTAAACACACTTACCGAAGATGTCATTATGAAGTTTGTTTACGACGACCAAATGCGCCTCGCTCGTGTAGATATTCGCCAATACGACTATCCATTAGATAAGATAGAAGAAAACGTTGGACGCATTTGTAAAGTAGAATATGACGATAACGGACACGTCAGCTGCGTTAGTCAGATATACCCAGAGGGCGATGAACTTGTGTGGAAAGAAGAATTTAAGTACGATGAAAAAGGTCGTCGCATTTCTATAAAGAAGGTTCCTGGTCCTAACTACACTGTTCAAGACCGACTGACATGGACATGGCACTACGATGATGATGGCGATATTGATGAACATGGTAGTAGCAATGGATTCCAAAAAGAATACGAATACGACAAAACAAAACTTGCTTCTGAAACATTTATGATACTCGAAGCTACCGAAGCTGAATGGGCATTGCAAGGTCCTCTCAACTGTACGCTATTCAAAGAATTGCCAATGGAGAAATTCTTCACACATGCACCGATAGGCGAAACAACTGATGAATCAGAAATAACTTACGAGCCAACTGGTACAGCCAGCAGCATTAACGACATTGAAACCACCGTGAAACCGCTGCAAACATACATCGTTGACAATCAGCTCATGGTAAATATTCCAGCAAATCTTGTAGGAAAAACCTTGCAAATATTCAGTGCTACCGGTGCATGCATGCGCACTATTGCCGCAAATGGTTCGCAAGCAACACTCAACATCGAGAACTTTGCTCCAGGAATGTACGTCGTTAAAATTGCTAATCAGTCTGTGAAGTTCATCAAACGATAAATAAATGACTGCTAATTGATTTAATCTTAAAAAACGAAACATCAATTTGATGTTGAAAATAGTAAATGAAAAAGGGAGTAGCTCATACAGTCTACTCCCTTTTCTTTTATTCTAATGAATCCTGTTAATATTATCGTTGCTTCTTAAGAATTCGCTGTGCACAATCTGCTAATACTACTACTGCCGAAGCAAGAATACATACATCTTTAATAACCAATCTGCCTGCGCCCGTCAATAACGGGAATCCGTGCTCTCCACTTCCAAGGTCGGGCACCCATGCTTCGGGCGTTGTAACAAGGAAAGAAAGCGTTCCGATAGTCATTATTATAACTAATCCCGTTCCAACAAAGCCAATCTTTGGGAACCAAATGCCCAACAATGTCAAGATACCAAACGACATAATAGCCAAACCCAAGCCATGTGAGAAGGTATAAGTGTTATTCTCTTTATGCCATTCGTGCTTAACTTTGTCGAATTCTCCCTCTTTCAGCTTATAATCTTTATACTCAGGCGCGTCCTTAGCATAGAAGAAACTCATAAACGGACTATTAGCAACGAAAGGTACAATACCTTCTGCCTCGTAGTTCCAGAATTTCAAACCACCAATCCATACAAAAATTATAAAGATTGCAACGCGTACTAAATGAATTCCTATCCCCTTTAGAGATGCTGCCAGTTCGAGTACGAACTGTACTAATGATGCAATTTTGTTCATAAATGTTTAATCCTAAAATGTTATATTCTGTTTATAAAAATGTAAATAATTTGCTACAGCATAACAACAACCTCCGCTATTATTTGCTGTAAGCATCTAACTGTAAATAGTTAATATGTCGCAAAGGTATACATTTATTTTTAAACAATAAGCAATATTATTGTAATTATTACAATATTTAGCTACATTTAATTGACAAGAAAACGGATTATGCATAATCATCTGACCACCAAAGCTTTACAAAACAGGCTCTTTTGCAATGTAAAACAGGCACTATTACACGACAAAACAGCCTCTTTTGCAATGTAAAATAGGCACTTTTGAAAAACGATAGCGAAACTATTGTTTTAGCTTACACTTTTCTTTACAAATCAGGACAACTTAATTTGTAAATCCATATATTATATAGTCATCCCTTAAAAACTATATTTCAGCATAAAGCTTGTACTGACAAGCTCTATGCTGATTCTTTTTATAAGGTACAAAAGAACTCTCATAGCTCTTTTGAAGTTATATGCTGCCGCAGCTAATAATACATTGATAGC
>ERZ772906.836-NODE-836-length-17619-cov-3.222273_pt1 | contig 17619 bp, 19 predicted proteins | sample MGYA00511338_ERZ772906 | MGnify/ENA primary metagenome ERZ772906 (study PRJEB29015, sample SAMEA2738076) | human oral metagenome | biome: human oral; feature: human-associated habitat; material: saliva | place: China | collected 2212 ... | reverse complement strand
GTTTTACAAATGGCAAACGACTTTGCTCATCAAAACGATGCATAATATAAAAATACCCACCTCGAGCAAGCTCTTCCGCAACCGACTCATCAATAATCGTTTGCATATTAGACGGTACAACTGGCAAGCGGAAGGTGTGATTACCAAACTTCACTCGTGTATCTGCCTCAGATCGACTTTTAACCACACATTTTGCTGGGATGAGTTGGATATCTTCATAATCAAAAACTTGAAAATCATTTAGCATAGAGCTTTCCTCGCAATAATCTTTATTTAGACCTACCTATGCACTTTCGCATCGCTACGTCTTTCTTGACGTTTCCTAATGAAGTTTACCACAAAAATAAGATTTAGCAAAATTCTAAAGCTATTTAGCGAGTAATTGTTCGGATATCACGAACTTATATCAAACAAGAAAACTATTACATTTTATTAGGATTTCTTTTCGACTTGCTTCAAACGAATTTGATAAAGAATACCAGTGACAATCAAGCTGGCAATTAAGCCAATCCAGTAGCCATATGGACCAAATTTACAAATATTATCTAAAAATAATCCAAGCGGAAGGGCTACTCCCCAATAGCCACTTAGTCCAAGGTAAAATGGTACTGTCGTATCCTTGTAGCCACGAAGAATACCCTGTAAAGGAGCCGCAAACGTATCTGCTAGTTGAAAGAATAGGCTATAAGTTAAGAAGATGGAAGTTAGAGCGATAAACTCTGAGTTTGTACCATAGGTAATATCTGCCTGGTAAGCTTCTTTACGGGTGCACGGACGAAGCTTCTTCATGCGCGGATCAGTATGCGCCTCATTGTCATAATTTTCGTCATACAAGAATGAAGCCTCATTGATGATCACCCCAGTCGATAAACCTAACGCATTATAAATTTGCCCCATCCAGCCAGCATCGCGCTGTGCCAGATAATCGTTGACAGTCACAACATGTACGCCTTTGCCTTCAAGCGCATTTAAGTAGGCTGCTAACGTCGACATCAAAGTTTTACCCTCGCCAGTCTTCAGCTCGGCCACGCTACCCTCATGCAACACCATCGAACCAATCAGCTGCACATCGTAATGGCGCTCGCCGATTGTCCGATCGGCCATCTCGCGTACCACCGCAAAAGCGTCTGGCAAAATCGTATCAAGCGTCACATTCTTCTTCGACAAACGCTTTTTCAGCTCATCAGTTTGCGCCCGAAGCTCCTTATCTGACATCTTTTCATATTTGTCATTCAGATCGTTAATAACGTCAACTTGCTTACGCAATCGTTTCAAAATCTTCTTCTGTGGATCGCCAAAAATCTTACTCAGCGCTTTTTGTTGTGTAATTGCCATAAACCTTAAAACTCCCTCACTTTCAGGCATTTTCAAAAACTTCTTTTATTATAACTTTTTTCAGGCAATTTGAAAAGAAAAAGCGCCCAGAATCTGAACGCTTTTCTGCTAATTTCATCTATCAATTATTTTCGACCGAAAGTTTGCTTCAGCTTCGCCAAAATTCCGCGACTTCCGCCAACGTGAGCCAACACATCGTCTTTATACTTACGAACTTGACCGTTCAACCTAGCTTCAACAATATCCACCGCAGCCAAAACGTTCATGGTTGAATCCTTAGCTACAATTTTCTTATCTGGCACATTGATAATAACTTCAACCTCGTACTTGTTGCCGCCAGGATTGTCAATCTGCCTAATCTTAACGTCTGCAGATGCACTCTTTCGGGCATGTCGCGGCAAGTATTTACCCAACGAACCAATTTTTCGCTCAACGTATTTTTTTGTTGTGGCGTTCAGCTCATATTTAACGCCAGTAATTGTAATATCCTTAATCATTTTTCCTCCTACTAACTAATACGCTCTTATTATATCACGTCACGGCCATTCATATATGGACGCAGTACCTCTGGGACGGTCAAAGTTCCATCTGGATTCTGGAAATTCTCCAAAATCACCACTAGCGATCGAGCTAACGACACCGCAGTTCCATTCAAAGTGTGAACAGATTCAATAGTGCCATTTTCTCGGCGAACTCGAATGTTCAAACCACGAGCTTGATAATCAGTACAATTCGAACAACTCGTCAGTTCACGGTAAGTTTGATCAACTGGCGACCAATATTCAATGTCGTACTTCTTCGCAGCCGGCGCACCCAAATCGCCCGCCGCAATATTGACCACGTGATAAGAAATCCCAATTTGCTGCCAAAGCGCCTCTTCAACGCTAAGAATTTTCTCATGAATTTCTTTAGATTGCTCAGGCAAACAAAACGCGTACATCTCCAGTTTATTAAATTGGTGAACTCGGAACAGACCACGCGTGTGCTTTCCGTATGTTCCCGCCTCTTTTCGATAGCAAGGACTATATCCAGCGTATAGCAATGGCAAATCTTTTTCGTCCAAAATTTCATCCGCGTGATAGCCGGTTAATGGCATTTCCGCCGTACCAATTAGCGTCAAATCTTCGCCGTCAACTACATATTCGTTGCTGCCCTCACCCTTTGGAGTAAAACCTGCACCCTCAGCTGTTCGTAAATTGACCATATGCGGCACGGTCATAAATGTGAAGCCCTGCTTTATTACGTAATCCAAGGCAAATTGAGTTACAGCATTTTCCAATAAAGCCAAATCGCCCTTCAAATAATAAAACTTCGCACCAGCCACCTTAGCGCCGCGCTCAAAGTCCACCCAGCCGCGACTTACAGCGTAATCCAAGTGATCCTTTGCACCAGTTTTACAATCGCCATAAACTTTTACCTCAACAGAATCTTCTTCACCACCCAGAGGCACGTCGTCAAAAGTGATATTCGGGACGTTTTTAAGAATTGCCGCAACTTTTTCCTCGGTCGATTTCAAATAATTCTCACGCTCTGCCAGCTCAACTTTCAATTGCTTGCCCTGATCAATCAGTTCTTGGTCTGGTCGGCCGCCTTTCATTTTCGCTGAAATAACATTGCGCTGTTCGCGTAGCGCTTCAACCTGCTTCTGCAAATCGCGACGCTCATCGTCTAATTGCAACAATGCCGCAATATCAACTTTATAGCCTTTATCGTTTGCCGATTTTTGCACCAAATCGACATTTTCTCGGATGAACTTAATATCTAACATATCTTCATTATATAACAATTTTGAATAAAAATAGCCTCAAGAGCAGTTGAAATACTGCTAAATTTATCTCTTTTAAACGTGAGAAATCATTCCCATACTAAGCATAACCAACAAAAACAACCCCAGGACAAATCGATAAATTATGAATGGTCGAAAATTATTGCTCTGAATAAATTTCAACAACCACGACACGGCCAAATAGCCAACACCGAATGAGATTACTGTGGCGATTATAGTTGGAATCCAGCCAACGCCGCCAGAAATGTGTTTATATTCGGTAGCGACTTCCAATAACCCCGCTGCGACTAGCGCTGGAATACCCAAGAAGAAACTCAACTTCGTAACCGACACGCGGTCAAATCCACGAAACAGACCGACTGAAATCGTTGCGCCAGAGCGACTAACTCCAGGAATGAGCGACAAGCATTGCCCCGCACCAATCGCCAAAGTGTCTTTCCAGCTCGTCTCAGTTTCGCCACGCTTGTTATTTACCGCACGATTGTCGGCCAGCCACATAACAATACTCCAGCCAATAAGCCCGAACGCTACAAACCACAAACTGCGCAGAACTGTTTCAACTTCGTGCTTGAACAACAAGCCGACAATCGCAATAGGAATTGAGCCGATAATAATTGCCCAACCATATTTATAATCAAACTTTCTGCGCGCTCGTTTCCACCACAAACCTCGCCACCAAGCCTGCAGAATTCGCCAGATGTCGCTCCAGAAATAAATCACCGCCGCCAAAATTGCTCCGATCTGGATTATCGCCGTAAAAGCCACGACACTCGGATCGTCAATTCGCATTCCCAATAATTTCTCGGCAATCGTCAAATGCCCAGTCGAAGAAATCGGCAAAAATTCCGTAATTCCCTCAATTACGCCGAGAATAATCGCTTGCCACCAAGCCATGCTTAAAAATCACCTTTCATCCTTCAAGTGTAGCATTAGCGGTAAAATCATTCAAATGCGTGAGCCTAAGATTCGGTATCTTCCACTTCAATTGAGTTGTGATAGAACAAACCGCTAACATTCACGCCCGCAGGAGCATAAATTTTCAAGCCAGTTATCGGCTTATAAAAATTCAAGCAACCGTCAAAGAATATCGCGTTACACTTTTTAGAAACGGACAGCACGATTTTATCGCCATCACGGCGCACGTTAATTTCTGGCTTATTCGCCTTTGGTAAATCCACAAACTCCGCTTCCACCTTAAATTTGTCAGAGTTTATTCGCGAAACATTCCCCACTGGCATATTGATAAAAATTGAATTAGCGTTTGTCGTATCTGGAATATCGATATTTACTTTCTTCGTGAGCTGCTGCGATTCACGTGCATATTCCAAGCCAGCGTGCGCGCTAAATATTGCAGCGCTTGCCAAACTCATGAAAACAACGGATGCCGCCACGATCATTGTGATTACAGACATTCGATTGATCTTCCAAGCGAATATGCTACGCGTTACGATTGCGCCAAATATTACCGTTGCAATTCCGCCAATTGCTAAGGAAATCCATACTCCCCACGCCCACATTTGCATTCCCAAACCGCCGAGCATATTAACCACGGAAACACCAAGCGCCCCGCCAACAATCAGCCCAAACAGCACCGCTAGCGTCGTAAACAGCACTACAGCACCGACAAAATATTGGAAAAATTTCGCAATTGGAGTTTTTCTGGCAGACACAGTTGAATTTCCATCAGCAGAAACCTCCTTAAGCGCAGCCAAAGTTACTAGCTTCCCGCGCATTCGTAATTTATCCGACGCGGTTTTTGCTGGCGGCATCGACACCCACATTGCGAGGTAAACCAACACCATCGTGCCGAATGTTACGAACGGCGAGATAATTGCAATTAGTCGCACCCACAACGGATTAATATTAAAGTACGCCGCTATTCCCGCACACACGCCACCAATGACGGCTCTATCTGTGTCGCGCATCAATTGCTTTTCTGGCTTCTCGTTATCATCTGTCAACTCATCCGTTGAGTCCTCACTATTATCAGAAAAATCGCGCGGTTCGCCCATTTGATTTTTAATCGCCAAAACGTCATCGTCGCTAATAACGCCCTCTTTCATCACGCCACGCTCGGCTAGAATTTCAACCATTCGCGCCTCAATTTCCTTCATCGCTTCCGCGTCGGCGTGCATATTTTTCTGAATCGAATTAAGATATTTTTCTAGCGATTTCTTAGCGTCAATTTCCACACTAAACGCCGTTTTTGCCAGATGAATCCTGGTTATTTCCTTCATTATTTTATTCCTTTCTCTAAGTTATCAAGCGAATTATTTAACATATTTATGCGATCTTTAAGTTCGTGAATCAATTGATCGCCGTGATCTGTCAATAAATAATATTTTCGCGGCGGACCTTGCTCGCTTTCCTGCCATTCGTGTTGCAAATATCCGTCTTTCTGCAGCCTATTCAGCAGTGGATAAATCGTACCTTCGACCACTGTTAAATCCGAATCGTTCAATTGCTTAACGATGTTGCCAGCGTACTGCGCCTTATTAGAGCAAACCAGTAAAACGCAGTAAACCAAAAAACCTTTTCGCAATTGGACCGCCAAGCTTTCCGCATAGCTATCAACGTCCACTTTTACCTTCTTTCGGTATGTTAGAACCCTTAATTTTGCCGTCTTTGATCAGGATTTGATAATCGCATTTCTTGGCCAAGTCAACGTCGTGCGTCACGATAATCAGCGTTGCGCCTTCTTGCTTGTTGTAATTGAACAGCAATTCTTCCACCTTCGCGCCAGTTTCGCTGTCCAAATTTCCCGTAGGTTCGTCCGCAAAAATGATCTGAGGACTACCGACAATTGCCCGCGCAATCGCCAAACGTTGCTTCTGACCACCCGACAAATCCTTCGCACGATTCTTTCGTTTCTCGTACAAGTCCACCGCCTTCAGCGCCTCATTGATCTTACTTTCCCTCAATCCCCTTGGCATTTTCACAATTTCCAATGGCAAACTCACATTATCCGCCACGCTTTCATTGCCCTGAACAAAGAAACTCTGGAAAATAAAACCTATTTTTCTCGCGCGAAACTCGTCAACTTGCTTTTGTTTCAATTTCAGAATGTCCTGACCGTCAATAATCACCTCACCTTGCTGCGGTCGATCCAAGCCAGAAATTGCGTGCATTAGCGTCGATTTTCCCGAACCAGATTTTCCCAAAATCGCCACGCTCACGCCCGTTGGAATTTGCAGGCTCACATCATTTAGCGCCACAAACTGGTTCTTCTTTTTGCCGTAAATTTTCGTCACATTTTTAAGCTCAATCATAACAATTCTCCTATTCCGTTCTTAACGCTTCAATTGGATCTAATTTTGTTGCCTTGCGGCTCGGCAGCCAGCCAGAAAGTACCGCCATAATCATCAGCCCGATTATCAAAAGTCCCATTTGCAGAGGATTAACGACTAATAGATTCGTACCTTGCTCCAACTTCAGTAAACTAGCAATCATAGGATTAAGTAGTGACATCAAACTTGCTAATCCAACACCAATTAAGCCACCAAGAAGTCCAACCCACGCCGCTTCATACCTGAACATTTTACCGATATCGCGACCTCGCATACCCAAAGCTTTCATCAGCCCAATCTGACTAGTTCGCTCCAAAACCGAAATGTACATTGTGTTAATAATCCCAAAAACACTCGCCAAAAGCGCCAAGCCGCCAAACCCAATCAGCGCCATTTGAGCCACATTCACAAAAGTTAAAATAACTTTTTGCGTGTCCTGAATCGAATACGACTCATAATCCTTGCCAAGCTCATTCTTCACTGCCTCAACATTTTTCTCATCATCAACTGACGCAATTACGTAAGAATATTCATTAGGCAAATTTTTAGGGTGACTAAAGTCGTAAATATCCTTAGCGTCGTCCACAGAAACGCGCACAGTCGGCTGGTAAAACAGGATCGTATCCGAAGGTTTATCGACTGCTGCGACTTTCAGAGATATTTCCTTGTCAGCACCCTTGCTTGATGAAGTTCCTTTTTGCAATCCTAGTGTAATCGTTTGCCCAATTGCTGATTTTGCATCACTGAATCCCATTTTTTTCACGTAAGATTCTGAAATAACAACTTCACCCTTTTTCGGCATAAAATCATCCAAACTACCAGCCGCAAGTTCCATTCGGGTTTTGTCAAACTTCACAGTTACGCTAGGCACGAATTTCTTGTCGCTTGCCGAACTTTTGACATATAAAACTCCTGACATGGAATAAGCTGGCGTCACTTTTTCCACGTGCGGGATTTTCTGTATTTTTTTCACGTCGTTATCAGTCATCGAATATTTCTCTATCGCCTTAGATTGACTATTTTCCGTATCTTCCGAGTCGCTATATTCCGGAAGATTGCTATCAGATCCTGACGAGGTCACTTTTTTATAGACCGAAACGGATTTTTTATCACCAGCCGCGTCGACCAGACTGTTTGTATACAGACGGCCACCTTCTCCAGCCATCAGCGCCAAGCCAATCGTAAACGCCCCAACTGAAATTGCCAGCGCGGTTAAAATCGTGCGACCTTTTGATTGTCCCAAATTTCGACCGGCGCGTTTAATAATGTCAATTCTTTTCACATTAAACTCCTTGTTGATTTATTATACATAGTACTATGTTATACAAGGTACCTTAAATTGTCAAGGTATTTTTGAAAATAATATTCAAAAAATCGCAGACTCTGTCAGCTTAGGGATCGCTATTTTCGCCTAGCTTTAACTATCTTCGCCAAGCCATTAAGCGCACGCTTATAAAAAGAGTCAGAAGAAGTACCGCTATTACCATTCACACGCTCCCGCGACCCGCCGTCGCTCACACTGTCCTGAATCTCGCGATCACTCGCGGAAACTCTATCATCTTCTATCGACTCATTATCCACCAAACCAGCCATATATCTAGCGGCATCAAAAAACGTCGGATCTCCCCAAATCTTGACTGCTCCATCATCTCCGTAATCAACTACTGCAGAAATAACCTGCTCGTCGTCCTTATTGTAGATTTCATCATCAATTCCATCGTAATCATCAATCTCTTCGTCGCCATATTCAGCGTCAAAGCGTCCGCTATAAAATCGACAATCGGCGACAATACCACGGCACAAATCACCTCGGTCATTTCTCTGCCATACGCTCATCAATATCACCAGATCAGGAGTAGACAGATCAGCCTCCTCAAGCAGCTTAACAGACTGTCCTTTACTGATAATAGACGACCACTTCCCTCTGCCCTAGACTCATCAATATATATCACATCCTGCGGCGATACGTCCGAATAGGTGTCGAGTGTGTATAGCACTTCAGGAGACATTGTCTCGGCTGTAACTTGTCGTAATCTATCAGGCACTCCATTATTATATTCTTCAAACATTTTATAACCTCCTCAATTTAATCTTATTCCTCATCATACTCATCTTCAATCTCTTGATCCAGAATCTCTTCAATCACGTCTTCTAGCGTAATAATTCCCAGCTCCGTCTCATCGTCCATCACCACAAACAAATGATTGTGCGTTTGAATAAATCGACTTAAGACCGTATCCAGGCGCGACCTCTTGTCAATATCATAAATTTTATCGCGGTACAATTGACTAATTGGCAACGGCAAATCTCGTCCAACGACATCCTTCACATATAAAACTCCGACCAGTTCCCCGCCAGATTGAACTGGAATTCGCGAATGTCCAGCGTGCTTAATCTGAGCGAGTAAAGTTGCGTCCAGCTCGTCATCCAAATCCACGACAAAAACCTCGCTCATCGGCGTAACCAAATCGCCAGCCGTCTTTTTGCTAAACTGCAACGCCCCTGCCGCAATTCGACTTTCGTCATAATCAACCGGACTGTCAGACCTGACAGCGTGCTCATGAATAATCTCCTCCAGCTCCTGATGAGAATATAATTGCGGTGTTTCCTTACCTAACCAACGATTCAATAGCTTTGACATCGGCTGAGCAAGCGGCCAAAATAGCACGTAAATTACATCAAGTAGCCAAAAGAAATATCGCACAAATCGATATCCACGCTGCGAAAAAATCGCCTGCGGCAAAATCTCGCCAAACATCGTGATGAGAAGCGTCGCAATCAAACCGCCAACCACGCCATTCGTCATATTTCCCAGCAAAATTGACATCGCGGTATTCACGCCGACATTGCCAAGCAAAATACAGAAAATCAGATAATAGCCGTCTTTTCGGTATCGATACACTCGCGCCGCAATTTTGTCGCCCTGCCTGGCCTTTCGCTTCAAGTCATCAGGCCGCGCCATCATTAAACCAATATTCAGCCCGGAAAATAGCCCAGAAAGTGCCAATAAAACAGCCGCCGCCAGCCATAATAAAACATCAGACATAATTATAACCTCTACTCTGAATCGTAGCTAAAAACATCCTGTCAGAAAATAACTCCAATAAAAAATCCATATCTTTAATTATAGCAAAATTACAAGTTGACTTGCGGATAAATCGCCCGAGTTGTTTCATCAATTTCGCTCTTAAGCTGTGGGAACGGCACACCTTCACGCGCCGTAACGCCCTCGAAAATCCAGAATACTCGCTCAGAATAACCCCAACCACAAGCTGGCGGCATTCCATATTCCAACATCTCGACGTAATCAATATCAAGCATCATCGCCTCTTCGTCACCAGCGTCACGCATTTGCTGCTGCTCAAGGAAACGATTTAACTGGTCAATCGGATCATTCAGCTCAGAGAATCCATTACCCAATTCCGAACCAACAATTACCGGCTGAAAACGCTCCACCGTCTCTGGATTTTCCGGATTAGTCTTTGACAACGGACTAATAAACTTCGGCGTGTTCACCAACCAAACCGGACCAGCAACATCTTTGCGAATATTCTTCCATAATTTATCAATACTGCGTGGAATAGAGTCAGTTTTTTCAACTTCCAAATTATGTTCTTTCAGTTTAGCGGCAACTTCTTCAATTGTCGTGTTGTAAACGTCAATTCCATAGTGCTTGCGAATAACCTCAGCGTAGTCCCAAACTTCCCATTCGCCACTCATATCGACGTTGAACTTGCCCAATTGGAATTGCAGAGTACCAAAAGTCTTCTGAAGCACATCTTTATACATCGACTCCATGAAGCGCATTCCCTGTTTCCAGTCCCAGTAAGCCGCGTACCATTCCATAGCAATATGCTCTGGCAGATGTTCGTCCGAATAATTTTCATTGCGAAAACGCGGACCCAGGTCATAAACTTTTTCAAATCCAGCACCAATCAATCGCTTCAATGGCAATTCGTGGCTAATTCGCAAATAAAACTGCTGATCGCCCAGTGCATCCATATGCGTCACAAATGGGTTCGCGTCCGCACCGCCAGTTGTGTGCTCCAAAACAGGAACATTAATCTCAATGAATCCATGACTATTCAAATAATCTCGCGTTGCCTGCCAAAACTTACTTCGACGAACGAATCGCTCGCGAACTTCAGGATTGACATTCATATCAACATAACGCCGACGCAAGCGCTCTTCCTTATTCTCTAATTTTTCCGGCATTGGCCTTAATGACTTAGTTAACAACCTAAGCTCGCGTACACCAACGGATTTTTCGCCCGTTTGTGTCGTGGTCATCACGCCCTTCGCCTCGATAAAATCGCCCGTGTCAAGCAATTTAATCTGCTTCATTCCAAGCACACCGCGCGCAGCATCTAATTCCGCCACGTCATCACGCTGTAAGTAAAGCTGCACATCGCCAGATTGATCGCGTAATTTAATAAATGCCAATTTACCAAAACTGCGAATAGACGCCACACGACCCGCAACAACAACTTCCTTACCAGCCAGCTCATCATACTTAGACAAAACCTCAGCACAAGTGTGAGTTCGTTCTGATTTTGCTGGATATGGTTCAACGCCTAATTGACGTAATGTTTCCAGTTTTCGTAGTCGTTCGTTTCGATAATCTTGTAATGTGGCCATAACAGAGATAATTATAGCACATTATACGCGGCAAATCCCGCCAGACTTAAGATATCGACTTAATAATGTAGGTAATTTCGGCTTTTGGAGTTTTAATTGTAACTTCATCACCGATTTTCTTACCAATCAATTCTTTACCAATTGGCGACTGATCTGAGATTCTGCCCGCCAGCGGATCAGCCTCAACTGGACCAACCACCGTGTAGGATACGGTTCTTTCTGGACACTGCAATTCAACTGTGCTACCCAAACCAACACTTGAGCTGCCGCTGGATTTAATAATTTCGGCGTTCTGCAGAATATCTTCAATTTCCAAAATTCGCGTTTCCACCAAGCCCTGCTCTTCGCGCGCAGCGTCATATTCCGCGTTTTCGCTCAAGTCGCCAAAATCTCGCGCTGCCGCAATTTTTTCAGCAATTTCGCCACGTCGGCCTTTCAACTCTGCCAATTCTTTTTCTAAATCAGCTTTACCAGATTCTGTAATTTGATAAGTTTTTTTCATAAAAATCTCCTCCTCTACTGTATGTAGTGGTATTAGTCTTACGGTCTACACTAAATATAGTGTTTTTAATTAGTCTTGATTAAGTCTATCTGAGTATATCAATCACTATTTGTTATGTCAATATAATCAGCCCTACCGACTAAGGCAAAAATCCATCAATTGCTGATAATCCATTTTTCGCGTTTCGCCAGTTGCTCGTTCCGTCAATTCAAACAAGCCATCACCGTCAATCGCTCGATCGCCAATCGTTATCCGCCACGGCAAACCCATGAGCTCAGCATCAGCAAATTTCACGCCTGGACGCTCGTCGCGATCATCGAGTAGCGCGTCGACGCCGCCATTAGCCAGCTCGTCATAAAACTTGCCTGCTAGCTCCTGACCCTTTTCGCCAATTGCAACAATATGAACCTTAAACGGCGCAACATTTTCTGGCCAAACCAAACCTTTATCATCAGCAAACTTCTCAACAATCACGCCCATAACTCGCGTAATTCCAATACCATAACTTCCCATATAAGCGTATCGCTCTTTGCCTTCGGCATCAGTAAATACCAATTTCATTTCTTCGGATTTCTGCGTACCAAAATTAAAGATATTGCCAACTTCGGCAGTTTTCACCTTTTCCAACTCACTACGATCGACGCCGATCTCCTCAATTGCCTCGTCCAAAACTTCCTCATTAACAGCGATATTTTTGCCACGATGCAAATAAATATAATCCTCACCAGCATCGCAAATCGTCTGAAACTCATGGCTAAACTTCGTAAAAGCGCCACCAGAAGCAAACGTCACATACGTTTCATCGCCAATTCCAAATCGGTCATAACAACGCTTATATGCCTCGATGACTGAATCGTAATAATTATCCAAACTCTCTTTACTGTCGTGAACCGAATACATATCCTTCATCACAAATTCACGACCACGCATAATTCCACTCTTAGCGCGAAGTTCATTTCGCAATTTGTTCTGGAATTGATAAACACTAATTGGTAAATCTTTGTAGCTCTTTAAGTAATTGCGAAGAAGATCAACAATCGGTTCCTCGTGCGTCCAACCAAAACCAATGTCCGTGCCGTCTTGCAGCTTAGACTTAAACCAAACATCGACCAATTCATCACTCCAACGACCAGTTTCTTGCCACAATTCCTTTCGCTGCAAAGTACTCATCACCAATTCCTGGCTATTAACTTTGTCCATTTCCTCGCGAACAATTTGCTTAATATTCTCAAGAACCCTCAAACCCAACGGTAAAAACGAATACACGCCCGCCATCGTTTTATGTACGTAGCCAGCACGAATCAAAAGCTGAGCATTTCGTGCAACCTCGCCAGCTGGCGCCTGTTTCAAAGTTTTAGTAAAAAGTTGTGTCATTCGCATATTTTTCTCCTTTACATAAATATAAATGGCAATAACGATTCCGTCTGATTAATCGCGCCCGTATTGATAAACAAGAAATAAAAAGCTATTCCGTTTTTCATCATATGCATCATAATCGGCACCCAAATTGCGCCAGTATATTCCCTAGTTGCGCACATCACCAAGCTTAAAGTAAGTGTATCAACTGCCACTGCCCATTGCAATGGCGAATCTGGACCAACCCAAAGATGTGCCACGCCAAACGCTATGCTCGTTACGATAATTGATAGCCAAATCGAGAAAGAATTGCGCAACTTGCCATAAAGATATCCGCGATACAAAAGTTCTTCAACAATCGGCGCCAGCACCACCAATACAACAAACGCCATGATAAATTGCCAATGAGTCGCCAACATACTCTGACTGAACGGTATGACCTGCTTTTGCTGCATATCCACCGAGAAAACACCACTGGCGATGCTCATCGCAACCATTGTTAGTAAAAAGTAAGCTACGAAAGCAAACGGAGAAATGAATATTTCCAAAAACGTTGGCCAGTCATTCACGCCCAAATTACTCAAAGTTGTTCGGCGCTTCTTAACCAAAAACGGTACACCAATCACGACAATTAGCGACAAAATATATACGACAACCGAAAGCACCGTGTTAAAAATAACTTGATTCACAGAATTGATAGGTACGCCGATTTTTGCCAAAACACCGACCGCCAATGAAACAATAACTTCCACCGCCAAAAATACGCCATAAACCCAAGCTGGGAGCGCCAAAATCAGCCACCATCTGCGGTTTTTTAATTTCTTAGAAGAGCTTTCCAACATCACTGATTGTCACCAAAATTGTTAAGATTAATAGAATCAACATACCGGTTGCCTGAATATTTTCCTCGCGCTCTTTTGTTAAATCTTTCTTAAATAAGCGGAAAATTGCCATCGTGAACCAGCGACCACCATCAAGCGCTGGAATTGGTAAAATGTTCATCACTGCCAGCGTCAGCGAGATTAACGCCGCCACGAAAATGATATTTTCAATTCCAGAACTAACAACTGACGGGAATAATACACCTAGCATACCAATTGGTCCCGCTACGCTCTGTCCGACGGATGCCAAATCCGCACGAGCCGATTCCTTTGATTCTGCAGAACCGAATATTTGTCCAACTAATCCATGAGCTGTCTTCGCCAACAATACGCCAACACCCTTCAGAGTCTCATATGACAATTGCCCAGTAGTCGCCACACCCACAATAGGCGCCGACCATGTACTATACATTTTCTCCGTCTGCCCCGGAATAACGCCCAGATATCCGCCTCCCTTCGCGGACTTTTCATCATTCAACTGGATATCAAGCGACGATTCTTTGCCGTCACGCCTATATTCAACCCTGACTTTCTTGCCAGAACTTTGCTTAGTTATAACTGGCAATTTTTCTGCCTCTGTAAGCGGCTGACCGTTTATTTTAATAAGTTCGTCATTAACCTTAAGTCCAATTTTATCCGCCGGAGAATTCGGTGTGATTTTTGCTATCGCCACTGGTGAGCGCCTAACCTCTGTATCAAATGGCAATTGAACTTGGTTCGACAGGATTTTCGGCATGCCAATTATCGCAAGAATCGTGAACAAAACAATCGCAGTTATCCAGTTCATCACGACGCCAGCCAGCAAGATTTTCGTCTTCACCCAAAACGTCGAACCGCCATAGGTACCCTCGCCTTTTGCGGAATCGTATTCACCTTTCAACCTAACAAATCCACCAAGCGGCAGCCAATTCAGACTAAACGTTACGTCCTCACCCAAGAAACTTCGCTTTACCTTCCATTTTTTTGCAGCAGGCGGAAATCCAACTCCAAATTCCTCAACCTTAACGCCGTTTCTCTTGGCGACGATAGCATGACCTAATTCATGCAAAACCACCAATAAAATGAGAACAAATAGCCCTAAAAGTACTCCCCAAATGATCATTTTCCAAACCGCCTATTCCGATTAGCATATTCCTCTAAAATCACCGACACGTCATCAACTGTCATGTCTGGCCAATTCTTCTCAATAAACATCAACTCACTGTACGCCGAGCGCCATAACATAAAGTTGCTGAGCCGCTGTTCACTAGAAGTTCTAACAATCAAATCGCACGGTGGCACCTCTGGCGCGTATATATTTTGAGCAATCAACTCGGGCGTAATTTCCTCAGGAGAAACTCCAGATTGAACAATTTTTTTAACTGCATCAGCAATCTCCAAATGTCCGCCATAATTCAAGCATAAAACCAATTCTCCATTTTTCAGATCGGCGGTCTTTTCCTCAGCCTCGTCAATCGCTTTGATCAATTGATCCGACAAGCCTTCCCTAGACCCAACAACCCTCAAGCGAACCTCGTTTTCAATAAATATCGGAAGATCAGCCTTCAGTATATTCAATAGCAATTTCATCAAATGTCGGACTTCTTCCTCTGATCGCTTCCAGTTTTCTGTGCTAAAAACGTAAGCGCTCGCATATTTCACGCCTCGATGAAGAACCTCCAACGCCACGTCTTTTAGTGCGTTATAGCCCGCCAGATGTCCTTCGTATGTCGGCAAGCCATGCTGTTTTGCCCACCGCCGATTTCCATCAACAATAAACCCGATGTGCCGCGGCAAATTAGCATCTTCACTCATTATTCGCCCTCCATTCATCAATTAGCTCAACATCTCGTACGTCTTTTTCACGTCCACGCCAGCTCTTCCATTTGCGCAGAAATTCCAAATCAACAAACCTCACGCCATCATATTCCACCGCATAATCAAGCAAATCATCATAGCTAACAGCCTGCCCATCAAACTCCCAGCCGTCCCAAACTTCAGCTGAACCGTCATCTTTTACAAAATAAAAACGCTGATTATCGTCAAACTTTTTAAGCCAATCGCCACTTTCCTCGGAGAGCTTTTTCATCAAATCAGAACTCACCGCAAGATCAATATCACTAGCTGGACGAATCCCCAATTGATCCAAAATCCCGCTACCAATAACAATAATTTGATCCAACGGCAAATTCAACGCTTTCACTTTATCGGCAAAAGTTTCGCTCATTAAACGGTTAAGACGTCCTTTTCCTTCGCCTTAAACGCCTCGTCGATTTGTGCCTGCATCTTACTCATTAAGCCGTCAATCTCTTTCTCTACACGCTTCAAATCGTCTTCGCTCAGCTCTTTATTGTCCTTCATTCGCTTAGCATCCTTAAGAGCATCTTGGCGAATATTACGCATCGCAATTCGAGCCTCCTCAACCTTCTCGCTAACCTGTTTCACCAGTTGGTGGCGGCGCTCTTCCGTCAAAGCTGGAACTGGAACACGAACCACTCGCCCATCGTCAGACGGATTAAAACCTAGGCTTTGATTGTCGCGAATTGCAGAAGAAATTACTGTAATATTACTCGGGTCAAATGGTGTAACTAACAGCATTTGTGCCTCTGGAGCGGTTACGTTTGCAACCTGATTAAGCGGCATTTTTGAACCGTAAGCCTCAACCATAACTCCATCAAGCATTCCAGCGTGCGCCCTGCCTGTTCGTACTTTCTTCAATTCATCTTGAAAAAAGCTAAACGCTGCATTCATTTTTTCTTCATAAGGGTTTGTGTCGAACATATTTCCTCCAATTTATCTATCCGTTATTATATCAAACTTCAAGTGTCTTGTCTGCTAATTTCGCCTTATGCCTCGTGCTATAATAACAGAGTGATTTCTAAGATTAAGCTATACAATTTCCGGTCTTATCATCTGCACGAAGCGGCTTTTAGCAATTCTGGGACGGTAATCGTTGGACCAAATGGCACCGGCAAGACAAATCTGCTCGAGGCGGTTTATGTAGCGCTGCGCGGCAGTAGTTTTCGGGGCAGCCTTAGCGATTGTATGACACTGAACGCTCCGCAAACAATTGTTCATCTGGAGGGCGATTTCGGCGAGCGACGCATTAAGCTTGATTCAATTTCCGGAAAAATCAACAAAGAATTCATCATCAATGACAATAAATCAAAGGTCTTAACCAGAAAAAACCGCTTGCCTGTCGTTTTGTTTGAGCCAAGCGAACTAAGATTAATTTCCTCTTCGCCGTCCCGACGACGCGACTTTCTGGATGGCTTAATTGCCCGACTTGACCCCAAATATGACACAGATTTAAGAGCTTTCAATCGCACTCTTTTACAGCGCAACGAACTCTTAAAATCCCACCAAGAAGACTCATCAATTTGGCGCGACAACCTGTTTGCTTGGGATATAAAATTTGTCCAATATGCAACCAACATTGCCCAAAAACGAGCCAAATTTCTCCAGATAAACGAGCCTCGCATAAAAAATTTATACGAATCTTTGGCGGGAAAAGACACACAATTATCCATCGAATATGGTGCTATTGTACCTCTGGAAAATTACGACCAAGCCCTACTCAATCGCTTAGGAAAATCCCGCGAATATGAAATAGTCACAGGATTTACTTCGGCTGGCCCACACCGTGAAGATTTCACAATTTTCCTCCATAATCAGCCCGCCATTAAAGTTGCTTCACGCGGAGAAATGCGTACGATTATGCTGGCATTCAAGTTGCTAGAGCTTGAGTTGCAGACGGAAGTCAGCCAATCTCGGCCACTAATTCTACTGGACGACGTTTTCTCGGAGTTAGACGCCACTCGCGAAAAACTCCTCCAAGAAACCATCCAAAATCAT
>ERZ772906.834-NODE-834-length-17653-cov-3.004489_pt1 | contig 17653 bp, 12 predicted proteins | sample MGYA00511338_ERZ772906 | MGnify/ENA primary metagenome ERZ772906 (study PRJEB29015, sample SAMEA2738076) | human oral metagenome | biome: human oral; feature: human-associated habitat; material: saliva | place: China | collected 2212 ... | reverse complement strand
AATGTAGTCATAAATTGGATCGGTGATCATGTATTCCTGATCAGTTGGACCAAAATCGTACTCATTGACGTAATCGACAATTTTTTGCAAGAGATCTGCAGAAAGAATATATTTACTAACATTAATCAAATTAGATGGGGCTTCTTCAACTGATGGTTTTTCTACTACATTCGTGAGCTTGCCGTCCTGAACCTCGAGTACGCCATATTTATCGACTTTTTCCTTAGGGATTTCGACACCTAAAATAGCCGAGTCAGTTTCAGACTGAAGAGAATTAATCAGAGAAGTGGCAGCAGATTCGCCTTCTGGATTCCAAATAAAGTCATCACCCATATAAACAATCACGGGTTCGTTAAGATTATACTCTTCGGCAGCCATAGCGACAGGCACGGCAGTACCATATTTACTATTGGCGTCCTGAGCGATGTAATGAATTTTAACGTGCTCTGGAAGAGTCTTGGTAAGAGCGACACGATCAGCCTTACCGCGAGAAATCAGATAATCATTTAGTACAATATTATCAGAGTAGAATTCACGAACTTGGCAAGGTTCAATATTGCTAACCACCATATAGATATCAGTAACTCCAGCTTCAATGAGTTCTTGCACAGAGTAGTCGACAAGTGGACGGTTGCCAACTGGTAACATGGATTTTTCAATAACTTTAGTAATCGGTAGACGACGGGTACCCCATCCGGCCACAGGAATAATGGCTTTGGTAATTTTCTGCATTTTTTCTCCTTTTCTGAATTATACCATATTTTACTCAGTGGCAACCTCTGGTGGCTATTTTAGCTCAATCAAAGAGTCGCGCCAATACTCAGAGTGCTCGCCGGTTAAGAGGTCAGCGACAGTGGCGGCGATATTGGTTAGGCCGGCGTCAGGCAAATTTTTTAACTGATAATGCTGGCTAAACTCGGTATTATCATAAAAATAACATGGGACGAGATTAGTAGTATGTGAGGTCTTGGCTTGGTGGGTGGTAGTATCAAAAAGTTCTTCCGCATTACCGTGATCAGCAGTAATCAACATCATGCCGCCTAGTTCATCAACCTTTTTGGCGAGACGCTGAAGCTGTAGATCGATGGCTTCCATAGCGACCACGGTCGGCTCAAGCTCACCGAAGTGCCCCACCATATCACCACCGGCAAAATTAATTCGAACAAAATCAAAATTAGCCATTTTTTCGATAACGGCGTCGGTAATTTCCGCAGACTTCATCCAAGGACGTTCGTCATAGGGGCGCGTATCGGATTTAATTTCGAGAAATTCTTCACCTGGTAGTGGCTCGTAACTATTGCCATTGAAGTAATAGGTAATGTGGCCAAATTTGGCAGTCTCGGAGCAGGCTAGCTGGGTAAGATTTTTGGCAGCCAAATATTCGTGCAGGGTGTGATGAATTTCGACTGGAGCGACCAAGGTATGCTCCGGAAAATGGCGATCCACATCATATTCGGTGAGACTGGCAAAATAAATCGGAAGTTTCTGATTCTGCTCAGTGCCACGATTGAACCCCGTAAAATCATCGAGACAAAAAGCTTCGGCAATTTCAAGGGCGCGGTCGGCACGAAAATCAAAATAGATGAAACTATCGTGTGGCTGGACTAGACCAATTGGGTTCTTCGCCTCATCTGTCACCACGAAAGCTGGAAGATATTGATCTTGAAGGCTAGGCTCAGATTCACGAAAATGTTTAATTGCCACATCGGCAGAGTTAAAGTAATGCTCAGCCTGCCCATAGACTAAGGCCTGCCAACCACGCTCCACCATCGACCAATCAGTCTGATAACGATCAGCAATGAAGACCATACGGCCACCGCCAGAGGCGATTTGAATATCGACATCGAACTCAGCTTTGATTTCTGTGACTGCTTGATTGAATTGAGCGAGATATTTCTCAGCCGACTGTGGAGCGACATCGCGACCATCGAAGACCGCGTGCACACGCATGGTTTTGATACCAGATTCGGCAGCGCGTCTTAACATGGCAAATAGATGAGATAACTCACTATGTACGCCACCATCAGAGAAAATTCCGGAAAAATGGAGGGTGGACTGGTGGGTTTTGAGATTTTCGATAGCCCCCTGCCAAGCGCTGGATTGCCAGATTTCACCGGTAGAAAAAGCTTGGTTGATTTTAGCGATACCCTGCTTAATAATTTGGCCACTACCGAGAGCGTTATGTCCAACTTCAGAATTCCCCATTTGACCAGCCAAGATACCAACCGCTTCACCGGAAGCTTGAAGAGCTAATTTTGGATAATTTAGATCTAATTGATGGAGAAATTCAGTGTAAGCTAAGGCTACAGCATTACCTTCGATTTCCTGACGGATGCCCACGCCATCCATCACCACGAGAACGACTGGACCACTATAGTTTTTCTTTGATTTTGTTTGCATGACTCACCCTTTTTTATTGCTTAATTAATGTGTTTGATTTTCGGCAGCAGAGGCCAGGACATTTTCGAATAGTACGCCAATAGTGAGTGGACCCACACCGCCAATCTTCGGTGTGATAGCAGAAATATCAGTACGAGCGCGAATTTCATCATTGATATCACCGAGAATCACTCCACCTTCACTGGCGGTACCGGCATCAACAATCACCGCCCCCTCGCGAATCATTTCAGAAATAATGAGGTGAGGATTGCCTGTAGCAGTAATAATCACATCGTGATTTTTAAGTTCAGAAAAATCAGATCCACGATGAAAAACCGAAACGCGAAGATTGGAATTAGTGAACATACGAATCAGCGGTTCACCCACTAAGCGTCCGCGACCGACGATGGCGATAGATTTATTATTCAGTTCAATACCATAGCCAGTGAGCAGCCAATTGATGGCGGTAGCAGTGGCGCTATCGAAACGACTTTTACCGGTCAAACCATCGACATCTTTTTCGGGAGCGATTAATGCAACGAGTTCCTCGGTCCACTCTGGATTTTGTAAAGGAAGCTGCAAAATCACCGAAGAGACAGAGGTGTCTTGATTAGCGGATTCAATAGCCAATTGAATAGCTTCCTTGGTAGGATTTACTACTTGGTCAATTACTTCAATCTCAATATCTTCCCCGTAAGCTTTCTTGAGACTGACGTATTTTTCGATGACGGGATTATTCGAATCACGAATAATGACTAATTTCGGACGGATTTTACGTGAGCGAAGAGCCTTTACTTGATGAGCTTGACGTTCCTTGATAAATCCGACTAATTCACGACCGTTTAATTCTTTGACCATGGGGCTCCTTATTTAATTTCGTCCGGTTCTTGTTCGATCATTAAGCCGAATTTATCGAAGACAACTTTGGCTATCTCGGCGCGGGCGGCGGCGAGATCAGCATAAGTTTCGGCAGATTCATTAATCAAGATTAGAGCCGCTTTCTCACTAACTTTCATGCCATGGAAGACCTGGCCTTTAAGCCCGGCATGTTCGAGAAGCCAGCCAGAATTAACGAGGTTAGTGCGTTTCTCTGGAGAGTCTGGACCGACTTCTTTGGCATTACGCCAAACTTCGATACCACGCGCCTCGGCCTCGTCAGCTTCTTCATCGGTGAGGTAAATATTCTTGAAGAAACTACCGGCACTGGCGATTTTTTCTGGATCTGGCAGCTTAGAATTTCTCACTTCGCGAACCATACGAGCGATGTTGGTTGGTGAAAAATCAGTCTCTTGATGTTCGTCCACATAAGCTTGCAAGGAGCGGTAGAATGGTGGATTGAGTTGACCTTTTTTCAAACGAATCACGATGGAATAAATAAAGTAACGACCCACACTTTCGCCAGAATTAAAGATGGACTTGCGGTAGCTCATTTGCATATCTTCAGCGAGAATGGTCTTAAAAGTTTTTTCCTGCAGGTCGTAAACATCAGCAGAAACAATCACCTGCGTGACTTCCTGACCATAGGCGCCGATATTCTGAACAGGTGAAGCACCGGCGGTGCCTGGAATGCCAGCCATCGCTTCGATACCAGAATAGCCAAGGGCAGCAGTGAAATTGACTAAGGAGTCCCAAATTTCACCACCATTAGCACGGAAGTAACCATAGCCTTCTTTTTCAGATTCAGTTCTTACCTCAGTGCCGTAAGTGGCTTCGATTTCCTCTTCTGAAAGCTGCGAGATGCCGAGAATTCGATCAAGCAAAATTACACCTTGATAACCTTCATCGGTGGCGAAGGTATTAGCACCGTTACCGAGGATAGTGACTGGGAGATTTTTTTCCGCGGCGAATTGATAGGCTTTTGGAATTTCGTCTTTAGACTTAATTTCAATGACATATTTAGCTGGACCACCAATGCGCATGGTGACAAGATTTTTAATCGGGACATTTTCAGAAATTAACATTTATTCTCCTTGTTTTTATTAAGTTTAGTAGTGGTTTAAAATTCAAAAATAACTAAATCATTACTTTTATTTTAACATAAACAAATCCCGACCTCTCATGTTAAAATAGATAAGTAATGTTTGAATTTCATGAAGTATTCAGGTTTATCAGCTTCTGGTTTTTGATGTTCATGATTTATTCTTTTATCGGCTGGGTCTTCGAATGTATTTGGACGAGTGTCGAGCAACGAAAATTACAGAACCGAGGTTTCCTTTTCGGACCAATCTGTCCAATATATGGCGTGGGAATGATTTCATTTTTAATCCTGACACAAGAGATTCATTTCGAATGGTATATTGAATTCTTTATTTTTGCCTTAATTTGTACTGTGATTGAGTATACTACTAGCGTAGTCATGGAAAAAATCTTTCGGGTGCGTTGGTGGGACTACTCAGAAACCACACGTTTTAACCTAAACGGCCGCGTTTCACTCGAGACTTCTCTTGGTTTTGGTCTGGGTGGGATGGCAATTAAGTACGGCTTGCATCCATTCATTTTACATTTGATTTCACCACTTTCCTGGCCAATGATTGAATCGATTAATGGTGTACTACTAACAATTTTAGTGATTGATATTATTTTTACCACTGTGGCGACTTTGAAATTGCGCGACAAATTTAGTGCCAAATTTGGCTCTACCAAAATTGATGTAACCTCAGAAATTAAAAAGCTAACCCGTGAATATTATTCGCGTGCGGCTAGATTCAAGCGCCACATGACAAAAGCGGCAATGGAAAATATCCAAAAAACTCAAGAAAATATTGGCAACAAAATTAATTCGATTACTAAATCGAAGAAATAACTTCTATAGGTTAACTATTTTGTAAGAAGGTTTTTCTAATATTCATCATTTTGAGGTAATGGTCTATTCTAGATTGAGATATTTCTCAAAATGTGAAAGATAATAAGTGGTAAAATCCGAACGAAACTTTCGGCGCAATTCTTTGATAAAACTTGATTCCTTACCGTCAACGGTGAGTAAAATTACCTGTTTTTTGGCACGGGTGAGAGCGACGTAGAAGAGACGGCGTTCTTCATTGGCTGAAGCCTGGTCTAGCCCTAATTCTTCTGCAATTTTAACTAGCTCGGTTTTAAGTGGCGTATCCTTAACGTGAGCTGGAAAGCCCAGCTTAGCTTCGCGATTATTGAGAAGAATCACATAATCAGCTTCGAGACCCTTAGATTGGTGTACGGTGAGAAAACGGATTTTTAAGTCCGGTCGCGGACGGAACACTACGCCGTTAGAGCTTAAATTAAACTGCGTGCAGTGCAGAAGACGAAACTGATCCACATTGAAACGACCGAGTAATAAAATCGAACTGTATTCTGGAAGAGACTCAAAATAATGCGTGAGCACTTCTAAGTCTAGCCGTTCCGAATCGCCACAAATTTCGACGACGGGCTCTAATAAGTCTTCTTTTTGGCTTTGAATTTGTTTTCGAATCTGTGCGCGGTCCTGCATAATAAAATTCGAGCTTAATTTCGCGAGTGTGGGACCAAAACGATAAGTTTTCGAGATGCGATGCAAGGAAAAATCACCCCAGAATTTACGGAAATTCAGAGTAAAATCGACGCGACTACCGCTAAAACCATAAATGGCCTGCCAGTCGTCGCCCACGGCGAACAGATTCGCCTGTGAGGATTCGATAAGAAGACGCAAAAATTCCTGACGCAGAGCCGAGAGATCCTGATATTCATCGACAATAATGTAGCGATATCGAGTTTTAATGTGACCAGAACGAAGATATCGAATTGCTAATTTGATTAGCCCAGAAAACGTAGTCTGGTGGTTTTCTAAGAGACCGAATAACTCCCTTTGGTATTTTTCAGAAACCTCGAGAAACAATTTACTATATTCTAGCGAAGAAAATTTACTGGCGATGAGAGGCAGCGTGGCAGAATCTAGCTCGTGAAGATTGAGAAATTCGCGGATTATCGAAGTTTGCATGGTAGGCTCATCAGAACCAGAAATTACATTATCAGCTATTTCCGAAACGAGCTGCTTATCATCTATTTCATTTGTAGTAACAGAAAAATCTGGCCATAGACTACGAAGTAATTTCAAAGCTAAGCTATGAAAAGTCTCAATTGTAATGTTCGGTGACGGAGATTTTCTGAGCAAAATCTGTTCCGCAAATGTTTGATAGTATTCGCGTAAAAAACGTTCTCTGAGTTCCGTGGCGGAATCATGAGTAAAAGATAAAACTAGAATTTCCGGTGGACTAGCGAAACCAGATTGCAGGAGATAGAGAATTTTGCCGAGAATGGTGGTAGTTTTGCCAGAACCAGCACCAGCTACGGTTAGATTAAATCTGGCAGGATCATAAATAGCTTTGCGTTGCTCACTGTCGAGTGGATGATTTTCGACACGAAAATCCGGGGGCAGAGTATCGAGGGATTTGTTACTAGATTGACGAGCGGAAAAACGCGCCGATGAAATATTTGATATGTGGTCAACTTCGGTTTTTTCGAATATGTTTTTGATTGTTAGATTTTTTGACATATTTGGCTCCTTTTTGATTTAAGAGCCAAGATTATTTGAAAATTAAGAAAACAGCGGGTGTGACAGGAATTTTAAAAAATCTGAATCCTTATTCAAGAACTACCGTGCTAATAATTAATTTAACAAAAAATCATAGCTCTCACTATGATCTAATCTTGTGGTGCCCGAAACAGGACTTGAACCTGCACCTAGAAGCTAGACTAGCACCTGAAGCTAGCGCGTCTGCCAATTCCGCCATTCGGGCTTGAGATAATTATACCCCAAACCCGACAGTTCGTGAACTAGAGATTTTATACTCCTTTAGTAATTTGACCCGTAGAGGCATTGAAACTGTCACCGCGTTTATTGGTGTAAATAATATCACCGGAACCGTTTTTAACCTGACTATATTCGCCGAAGTCGGATGGAGGATTGAAGACTTGAGCGGTACCACCACTTCGTAGATTAATCGTAGAGGTGCGCTGGTTATTCATCTCTGCACTAACCAGTGACATCTTAGTTTTGTCAAAATTAGCAATAAGGTTTGCATCATTTAGTGCAGCGGAAGCTGTTTGGCTCACCACGGAGTCAAGGGAGTTGGCGCCTTTTACCCTAAGAATTTCATCAGCATCTGCGTTTCCGACCTTAAGGAAGTTATCCATATTCATATCATCGTAAGCTTTATCTAGACCCACGCTTCTTGTTGCTGAAATAAGCGATGAATTTTTTGCATTATCGTTCTTATCATAGCTAGTATTCTGCAGAAAACTAGTGTACTGATTATTTGCGATCTGTTGCTTATCTGCAAAGCCCGGCAATGTAACCGCAGCGCTAGCAAGTTGAGTAAATGCACGATTCGACGTAGTCAATCCAGTATCCTTACCTATATTACTCACTTCCTTACGTCCAGCTTTAGTGGCACCAAGAGAGCGAGTGAGTGCCTCAATTTGGATATCATTTGCATGCCTCTTGTCTTCAGTCATATTCTTATAATTAGCACCAGTCTTCAATGCTGATATAAGATCACTCTTCATAGTACCTTCATCTACACCATCACTAGCAAGTTTATTCATAATATTTTTCACTTCATCTTCACGAAACTCTTTTTCGGCAGTTGCTTTTAGATTCTCAAAACCGAGACCAGACATATTACTTAGAGCACCACGCCCTGCTGAATCTGAGCCTGCACGTAACTTAGAATCTTTATTGACGACACCCGCAGCAGCAGCCTGGCGTCGCATTTGTGCAATAGACAATTCTCCACCATTCGCCTTGATCTTATCAAATCTCCTCAAGTCCCTCTTAGCTCTAGCAACTGATTGATCGGCTGCATAATTACTCTTTACATTCTTATAAAATTCCGATGCAGCAATAGCCCCACCAGCCATACCCACACCCTTTAAAGCACCGCCACGAATCTTATCAAAGCCTGATGTAATCGCGCCCAATCCTGCAAGGGATTTAGAGGTCATAGATGGAATAGCAAAATATGGAAGTACATTTAAGAGTCCGCCAACAATTAACATAAGCATATCCGTACTAGTACCGACTATAATAGTAGAAGCGAGAGCACCCGCGGAGGTTGCAAGAACAAACATAGGGTACAGCATTAGAAGTGCTTTTAAAGTTGATATATACTTCTTTGTTACTGCAGCAGTATTCGGTAGAGCATACAATACCATGGCAAGAGGTGCCAAAACTATCACCATAATAATAGCTGCCTGGCGGATAGTAAGCATAACGAAACCGAAGAAAACTGAAATCACGGTCGTAATGACAAATAATACAACTGGAAGAATCAAAGCAGGACCCGTAGTAGCAATAGCTACACCCCCGCCAATCAATCCAGCACCCGTGACCATACCCGCAATTTTAGAGACGATAGAGGATGCTTGAGCCGATGCTTCTGCACTCATACTTTCACCAGCAATAGTTCTAATCGCCGAGCCAATTCCATTACCTATAATATGAGAAAGATCGATTGCCACGCCAAGAATTAGATACGAAAAGTTAACTAAAACAGCCGTGATAATTAATTTAGGAAGAATTTTTTTAATATTGTAATTCGAGATACCTAAATTAGTTACCTGTGAAAATACAACAACCAGTAACATAATTACAAATCCAATGTTTGCCAAATTACGGAATGATGACCACGCCTTATATATTGCTGATCCCTGATCGGAAAATTGTTCAATGATCGATTTATGCGTAGTAGTTAAATCTGTAATGGACCCCAGAAGACCACTAGCAGTAGCAGCACCATCGGCAATGGTAGGACAAAGCATCCAGGAAAGGAAGCCGCCGTTCTCTTGACAATAGCTTTGTTTTGCATCATTAGCGGAATCATTATCCGATACTGTATCCTCTACACTAATTTTTAAATTTGCCGTCTCAAGACATTTCTTACCTCCTTCACCGTCATCCACAGTAAAGTCTTTCTTTTGTAATGCCTCAGAGAGAATTCTATATTCTTCCTTTTCTTCTTCGGTTAGAGGAACTCTAGCGTCATTCTTAGCTCCGTAGGCTCTTACGATTTCACTAGCTTTATCAATAACCTCTTGCGAATTACAAGTGTCAGATTCTGCAACATTAAGGTTTTTAGCATACTGATCAAAGCTTTTATTAATTACGTCTGCAAGCTCATTACACTTGAGTGTCTTTTTGTTTGCACTCATAAAATTTGTAGATTTCTTACTACCATCCTTTTCGGTAGTTGCGATCATTTTTGGATATTTTTCAACAGGTTTACCATTTGAATCGAGTAATTTAACTTTAAAATTATAAGTAGAAGTATCTATACTATCAGCATAATCCCCACCTGGAGAGCAGTTTATTTCAAATGTAGTTAATGCATCATCATAAGCAAGAGTAGCGTCATCATAATAACTGTTGATTTTTTCATATGGCACTGCAAAGGCATTATTCTCTGCCCATTTATTGTAGATTTTTTTAATATATTCTTCACCATCTGGATTTTTATTAAATTGGCCAAGAGCATCAAGAGTTCCTTCTTCGCAAGTACTAATATTGCCGTTCTTTTTTGGCATTAATAAACCATTTTGGTTCGAACCTTTATCGCAGATTAAGTTACTAAGATCTTTAATTCCAAACTGATCCATAAAAGCCTTCGTAATGTTTGAAGAGCCATTGTCTTGACACTGAATGACACCAGCATCTTTACCATCGGAAGCCTTACCTGAAATTTCCTTCTTTAGCTCAGCGCCAACCGATGCATTACTGTAAATATCTTCACGAGATGACCTAAAAAGATTACCTTTGTTTTTAGAAATCGAAGTTAACGTGATGTAATCTGTTGGAGAGTAAAATGGACCAACTAATTTTTTCTCATGAAGGGCGATATTCTCATGCTTGAAACAATCCGCAAATGCAGCTGCAATATATTTTGCACGAACCGCTTCGTGAATTTTACTTTTAGCATCGCCAACGACAACGGTCGATGGGGCAGCAAACACCATTGATGCTGAAAAAAGAACTAAGTTTAATATGACAACCAAGGCTAACGCTATAATTGATGCTCTGTATTTTTTTTCTTTCATATTTTATCCTAATTCTGTTCCATATATGCATTAATGTAGCTACTTAAATCTTGCAAATTTGCATAATCTTTTAAGTCATAGACACTTGAAAATATTCTTCTTAGACCATTTACATTATTGAAATTCTCAATAGAATTATTCAAGTTTTTATACTGTACTTGACATGTGGGCGTGCTTTTACTCAAGTCTTCTTCGGCATTACAGGTGCTATTATTAATTAACTCCTGCATCTTCACAGACTGTTCGATTATATTTGTAAGCTCGCGAGCAGCAATCTTGTAGTTTAGGTTTCCAGAATCGTATTTAGCTAAAATCTCTTTATTCATATCTTTGTATGCTTTATAAAAATCATCATAAACGGCTATAGCGTCCATATATAATTTATAACGCTCATCAAGTGCTTTTCGAAATGAATCATAAGCTTGAACAGCATATTTGTTGCCAGAAGCTTTCTGTTTATTATCAACTATATTTTTAAATGTAATTAATGTAACTTGCCCCTCATGTATTTTTTTGTACATATACGGATTAAAAACGTCATCGAAAGAAACATAATTATTATAAATCTTAAAAAAACCTTGTTCCAGGTTATCAATATTTTTAATATTTTCTGAGGAAGTAATCTCGATCAGCTCTTCCTTGCTCACATTTTTTGAGTCAATAACCGTTTTCTTGAAAAGAAAACTCAAAGCAAAAACAAAAAGTAGACCGATCACACCAAAAATAATATACTTCTTCAGATTCTTATTTTTAGGCTTGGCGACGTAAGCGTTTGGGATAATAATGTCGGAAAAATCACCACCTTGTGGAGCGGAAGTAAAAGAATTGTTTGTGTTTTGGTCCATTTGCTTAAATTATACCATAAGAGTTTTAAAAATAAATCGCGAAAAAGTCAGTTTATTTTCAGCTTCAAGTATCATACTTAATTTAGATACGAAAAGTATCGAAATTCCACATTTTTCAAGCCACCAAAAAACTCCAGCCGAGACTGGAGTTTTTGGTTGGACTTCGCAGGTTGTTTCAATGATAATACATTTTTTAACTCAAGACGTATTTTATTATCATCACGCAGTTTTCAACCATTTAGCTTGGGCCTCCCCGCTCAATAATTTAAGCGAGAAGGCTTATTCAAGGCTAAGTATTGACGTCCTAAGAAAATCTTCGGAGCGGTCAATTAGCGAAGTTTTTTACGGCTAGAAAGGTAAAGACCAGCAGTCGTAACGATAGAACCAAGACCAAAGGCCGAGCTAATTACGGTTTCAGGACCGGTTTTTGGCATTTCCTTTGGAAGTTCTTGTTTTGGTTTTTCTGGGTTTGGAGTAACTGGAGTTACTGGTTTTTCTGGGGTATTTTCACAGGTTTTCTTAACGTAAACATCTGCGCTACCTTGAACAGCGAAACCATTAGCCGAAGCCTTAGCCCAGTTAATCAAACGATTATTACCACAAGCGAGATCCTTGTCGACAACCTTGGCAGTAAAGCGGACAAAACCGTCACCACTTACAGCATAGTTACCGATGTTAAGACCTTCAGTTACTACGGTGTCAGAATTTGCCTTAGCACCATCACGGAAAGCAGAGGTGAAAAGCTTAGTAGTACCAGCAACATATTCCATATTCTTTGGAAGAGAGTCGCGGATAATTACGTTTTCGACACGAGTAGCGTTAAGGTTCTTGTAGTGAATCTGATATTCAACAGAATCGCCAACCTTAGCGTCGACAGAAGTCTTCCAATCCTTGTCACCAAGCATACGAACCTTCTTAGTAATAGAAGTGCTTTCGAAAACTGGTTTAACCTTAATAGTGACATAACCAGCATAGTTGTAACAACCAGGGAGGTTACCGTCTAATTTGTCATAACCAACTTTCACACCACCATTTACGATAGAGTCAGATAAGGTAGTACCGTTCTTGAAAATATTATTTTCAAAGGTGGCAGAACCTTCAACATAGTCAAGGTAGAAAGCACGACCATCGGCGCTCTTAAGATTCAAAGAATCCCAGTAACGAGATGGAGTTGCATTTGAGGCGTTAATGAAGCCAGAAATACGAGCAGTCTTAGAAACCACAGTTGGTAAGGAAATTTCAGTGGTGACATCTTTAGCCACAGCGTTAACACCCTTAGGGTTGTTGTTGTGAACATAAAGACGAACTACGTAAGTTTTACCTTCTTCAACGTTGACATCACCGATGTTCCAAACGTTGTTTTTACCATTATTACCAGTAGCTTCGTCGCGAATACCTAAGAAACTACGTTCATCGTTTAATGGCATGATGACACCGGCTTCTTTTTCCTTAGCGGAGATAGAAGAACCGTCGTCCTTGATAGAGTTCATGACGATCTTATCGCCAAGTTTACCAGCGTTAATGTCAGCGATAGTGTAAGTAGCGCGACCGCCAGCGTTATCACCCCAACCAGATACAGTTGCAACAGTAGCAAGACCAGCAACAGTCACGGTAGCAGCGATGGATGCAAATTTGAATGCTTTTTTCATAAAAGCTCCTTTCAATTAAATTGTTCCTGTTATAAAATTTTGTTTTCGATTTGACTACACGAATCTAAATCTTTTTCTTCTAGCCAAATTGTTAATTTTCGTCTATGCCACTGAAATCGAATCGTCTCAAGAGTAAACATGAATTACCCGGCGGCTTGAGCCGCCAGGGTAATTAAACTGCGATAGATTTTGTAGATGCTGATCCTACTTCGGCTCTTCGTCGTCGGAATTAGCGAAGCCCACGTAGTCGTCTTTCTGGAGAGATTTTCCAGAATTATCAACTCCGTGGTTGATAGTCTCACCTTTGTTATTGGTGAAACTATCATTGCGCTGAGCCTCCGTCTCGTAGTTCATCTTGATATCATCAGTTTTTTGTGTTTCCACATTCTGATGACTCTGATCTGGAGTCGGAGTCTCCGGTTTCACGTTAGCGGGTTTTTCATGCCCCCCATCCGTGCGGACCACTGGGTCCGTAGGCTCGAAGGCATCAGTACCGACTGTGGCGTTACCGCCACCGATTTGAGCACCCCCGTTATTAACGGGATCCTGAGAAGGTTTCTTCTCGGGTTGACTCCCATGGTGATTATTTCCACCACCGCCACCACCGCCATGACGACGTGGTTTGGGATTCGGAGTCGGCTTTGTCTCCGGCTCAGTCTGCTTTTGAGTTTCGGGTTCAGTAGTAGGCTGAGGAGTAGTTTCCTTTGGTTTTAGCTTGCTCTTCGTCTTCTCCTTTGGAACTTTTTTGGTCACGATAAGCTCTGGGCGCTTGTCGTGAGTATTGATTCCAAGCTTGAAAATTTCAGTGCCCGCTTTGTTAACATAAGCTAATACCATGGCATCACGAGTGAACTCGTAATCCGCCTTAGTAAAAGTAGTTAACTTAGCAGAATCGGTATTCGTCAAGCTTAAAGGATAGTGGTGATTGGTGGTCACCAACTGAACCTTCTGATTAACGAATCGATCTAATAACCAAAGAGTTGCTACGCCAACTTTTACCTGACGGTCGTTGGCGTAAAGTATGCCATTCTCCTCTCGGAGATAGGCTTGATTGCCAGTTCCTTCCTGCATACTCTGAGAATACTCATTGAGTCTATCAGTCATCCAGGGGTTGATCTGAGTAACGGAAGTACCGTCGCTCAGAGTCATATTGGTCAATGCGGTCAATACTGCATGAGTATAGACCGGGTTCGCCAAAACCTCTTGACGGAATTCCTTAGACATTACGCTCAACTCCTCATCGGAGTATTTCTCTCCGTCCTTAGTTCCGTGAGTCACGGAGAAAGGAGTAGAGAGAGCGTCACTAAAGCCAGATCCTGCGACTCTTTCGGCTGCCTTATTCGGCATCGAATTGTCGCAGAACTCACGACTTAACTCTGGGTACGCTTTCGCGTACTCATAGTTATCGAAATCGAATGTCAATTCCGATTTCTCGGCTTCGACGTCTTTAGCGGAAAGAGTTTCCGCCTCTGCATCGGCGTGATTTCTTTGACAAGATTTCACACCAAATGCAATCGCCAACACAACAAGTGAAGCTATCAAGATTCCCGAAAGGATCTTTTCATTTCTTCCAAATCTTAGGTTTTCCATATTTTTACCTCTCTGTTTTTCCTGTGGACTCCGCTCTCAATGTGGAAAATTCGGAGTCTGGTCAAAAATGTAACAACAAATACAACAAGCATTATGCAACTTAGCATAATGCCGTCTATGTTCGAGCTGCCGATTTCGATTTTCAGTGAGATTAATCCGAAGATAAATCCCACAAGTGCCAAAATCTGACAACCACACTCCAACATGATTTCCTCATTCATGAAGTATCCTCCTAGAGAACTACTCGAATTATCCCGTAAAATACGATGATAATTCCGAGAACTAGGGCGATAGTAACTGGGTTAATTTTGGCGAACAAATCCGTAAAGATCGTATCGTCTTCCCAATTTTCATCGCCGCCAACAGGGTCGAGGAATTCTTCCTCCTCTTCCAGATCATGATCCCGCTCTTCGGGCTCTTCCTCTTCATCTTCCTCATAGGGAATTTCGAAGTATGTGATCTTTGGCTCTTGACTTGAAGTTTCCTCTTCCGGAGTGGTGGCTTCTTTAACAGTGGCGCTTCGATAGTTCTTAACGATCTCTTCGATCGCCTTCTGTTGAGCCTCTGGACTAGAGTTACTGCTTAGCTGATTGAGAATTTCAGACAGCTTTTGCTGCTGAACTTCAGTCATGCTAGGGTTAGTAACTTCTACCCTTATTTTATCCTCTGCGTCAGATTTCGGCACAGAGGTGGTAGTCTGAGCTTCATCAGTCTGAGTGTTTTTCGGCGGATTTGACTCGGCCTTTTTATCCTCAGTTACTGATTTTTGCTCAGGGGTTCCACTTTTGGTTCCTTGGACTACGCTACGAAGTTTTTCATTGTCTTGCTGAAGCTTATTTTGCTGATTCTGCATGCGCTCAATTTGCTCACGCAGCTTAGCATTTTCAGCTTCAGCTTTACTTTTCTTTTTAGCTCTTAACTTAGGGCCGCCAAGATAAGTGAAGACAACTGTAACAATAGCTAGTAGCCAGGTTGGAAATGTTGCCATTATGAATCCCAGGCTACCGAAAAAGTCTCGGTCCATTTGATAGTAGCTAAAAAGCTGCCACCAAACGAGTGCAATCCCAGCAAGTAATGCCAGGAGGCAAACCAGTTTCTCCATTCGGTATTTTAACTTACGAAGTTCGACAAGGCCGAAAATCATAATACCTGCCAGTTCGAGTACAAAAATAACTGCACTCAAGTTTGGCTGGACCTTAGGAAACGCTAGACTCCCGAAGATTGGTAGTACTAGCAAGCCTAAACTTACTAGACCCCCCTTCAGGAGGCCCTTTTCAAGTATCAAGATCTCTTGATTAGACCTTGTTTTTCGAGCAGTTTTGCCATAAAGAATGACAAAAGTAACAACAACAATCATAGCACCAATTAGACAGTAATTCATTTTGATTCCCTCCTCTGTTGCGCTCGATTTCTTCGAGGCAAAAAAATGTTTCATACAACATCTACATCTATAATAAACAGGCGTGAAATTATTTTACGCCTGAGATGATTCGATTTTAATGGACGTCTTGGTAATTCAAGCGGTTAAGCCAGATTACAGACTGAGGTGATTATACTATAAATGGTTGAAAATGTCAATGGTTATATCACAAGCATTAGCGTTTTCGGCGTGTTGGTTTCAATAGCTATAAAATAATCATAAGAGTTTTAGATTTTTGTAAAGAAAGTACGGGGGTTTATGAGGCTAAAAGAGTGGTTTTACGGTGAGTGGATGGGGTAAAATTTGCTATAATGGAAGAAAATGGAGGCAAAATGGGCGGTATAATTGGTAGTTACGGACAAAGTGATCTGATGCGGGGAAATTCCGGCAAACAACAAGAGGCAGGTGATTTATATCAGAGATCACGCGGGCAAAATGAGATGGAAGGCAGTTTCAATGTTCGCGGTAGCAGTTCGGAGCCTAGCCAGAATGATGGTTTTGGCCGGGTAAATGACCAAGAGACTAATCATGGTTATGGTTATGTGAAAAACTCAGAGGAATTGAAGCGTGGTTATGGCGTGGTGGGAGAGCAAGAAAAAGCTCGTGGTTATGGTGTACTAAGTAGTGGAGGCGAAAGGCGCGGATATGGCGTGACGCCAGGTGACGGATATAAGCGTGGGTATGGAAGGCTTGGCGGAACCGGATCTAGTGGTGGGGCATCTGGTGTGCGACGTGTACCAAGTGAAACTATGCAACGCGACAAGATGATGGGCATGGGCGGCGGACCAGCTGGTGGCACTGGTTTTTCTGGTGGTAGTAGACCTTCCGGTGGGAATATCAGGCCGGTGATTAAGCCGAATTTTTGATTAAACTAAAATTTTTGATTAACTTCTTTCGTATCGTGTTTTATCAATCAAAGGGAGTTGCACTAAAAAAACAACCAGATGTCTGGCCGTTTTTTATTATGGTTTTGCCTTGTAGGTAAAATAACCTGGGGCGCCTGGGCGGTCAATACGCATATACTCGTAATTACTGTGGCTAGATGAATAGTAGGTACCGTTGCCACCACAGAGACCAGTGCGATTGCTAAATACAGGCTCATTAATAAGTGTACCGATGGCTGAGGTAGTAAAACCTTCGGAAACATAGATGGTTTTGAGTTTATTTTCAGTGGATGCCGGATTTGAATAATTATATTTATTTTCAAACATATAAGCAAAATCCATTACTTTTGAAGTATTAAAGCTACTTAAATCTAAAGTTTCAAGACTCCTGACATTGTTGAACATCGACTGCATTCTAGTTACATTGCTAGTATCGAAACTAGTTAAATTTAAACTTTTAAGCGATTTCGCACTAGCAAACATCAAATGCATCCATTCTACATTCTTAGTATCAAAACTAGAAAGGTCTAGTTCTTCCAGACTTTCACAATTCGCAAACATCCTTGACATATCAGTTACTTTTGAGGTATTAAAGCGTGATAAATCTAGTTTTTTGAGTTTTCTGTCTCCATTAAATAACTGGGCAAAATCCGTCACGTGGCTAGTATCAATAGGAGACAGGTCAATTTCTTCTAAATTGCTATAACTATCAAATAACATGTTGGAATTTTCAGGAAGATAAATTTTCGAGGCTGCAGAATGATAATAAATGGTCTTAGTAGGCTCATCCCACCAGGCTAAAACAGAAGCTTCTGATATGTCATCATTATGAATTGTAGCAGT
>ERZ772906.830-NODE-830-length-17676-cov-3.455593_pt1 | contig 17676 bp, 12 predicted proteins | sample MGYA00511338_ERZ772906 | MGnify/ENA primary metagenome ERZ772906 (study PRJEB29015, sample SAMEA2738076) | human oral metagenome | biome: human oral; feature: human-associated habitat; material: saliva | place: China | collected 2212 ... | reverse complement strand
CTGCGCGATTCGGCGTGAGGCGTGGCAGGCCCTGAGAGGCTTTCGCGAGGACCTGTTCATGTACTACGAGGACACGGACCTGTCCTGGCGCCTGCGTGAGCGCGGTTGGCGAGTCCTCTACGTGCGCGAAGCCGTGGCGCGCCACGATCACGCCTCCTCCTCAGGCACGGGCTCACCGATGTTCATCCAGGTCAACGTCCGCAACCGGATCCTGACGGCAGCTGCCCACAGTCCGGCCCCGGTGGTGATGCAGGCGCTGGCCCGTACGCTGGTGCGGGCCGTGCGGGGACCGCAGCGCGGCCCGGTGATGACCGGGCTGGCCCAGGCGGTCCTCGGCCTGCCGCGCGAGCTGCGGCGACGGGCGAGAGGATCGTCGAGTAGCCATTGATGGCGGCACACGACTACGCCGTTCGTACCCCTAACCGTTACAGTTACCGAACCGACGTCGTCAGACGCCCCGCGTCACCGGGCAGTACCGTCAAGCACGCTGCACGCGCATCGGATCAAGGAGGACCCCCGTCATGGCTGGACACACCGCACAATCCCCGCGGGTCACCGTGGTGACCCGGACCCGTAACCGTCCCATGCTGCTGAACCGAGCACTCCAGTCGGTCGGGGCGCAGTCCTTCCAGGACCTCGAGCTCGTCATCGTCAATGACGCCGGAAGCACTGAGCCTGTGGAGAGCGCTTTGGAGAGCGCTCCCGAGTGGCTCAGGGAGCGCACCCGGGTGGTCACCAATGAGACCTCTCACGGCCGCGAGGCCGCCCTGGAGGACGGCCTGGCCGTCTCCTCCTGCGAGTTCTTCGCGATCCATGACGACGACGACTCCTGGGAGCCCGGCTTCCTGGCCGCCTGCGTGGCCCACCTCGATGAGCACCCAGAGCACGGCGCCGTGGCGGCGCGCTGTGACCTGATCGATGAGATAGTCACCGAGGAGGGACTGACCGAGCGTGGCCGGTGGGTGATGACGCAGGACAAGGAGAGCTGGACCCTCATCGACACGATGGTGGCCAACTACGTCCCGCCGATCTCGCAGCTCATCCGCCGCGAGGTGGCCGACCGTATCGGTCACTGGGACGGGTCTTTGCTGACCCAGGCCGACTGGGACTTCAACCTGCGTCTGCTGGCAACCTCCCCGGTGGGCTTCATCAACGGGGAGCCGCTGGCGCACTGGCACCACCGCGACTCCGCCGACGGGACGATGGGGAACTCCGTCGTCGTCGACGCCGTCCACCACCGCACTGACAACCTCGCCATCCGGGACCGCTATACCCGTCAGTCCCTGAAGGACGCCGAGGTCGCGGCCTCCGCTCAGCAGGGTGGGTCGGTGGACTCCGAGAACCTGGGTCTCCTGCTGGTCTCCGCGGAGTACTACCACCGCATCCAGGAGAGGCTGGAGCGGCAGGATAAGGAGATCGAGCACCTCAAGGGGACCATGCACGAGCTGGGCTCGGGCATCCACCAGCTGCGCGACGAGCTGCACGGCGAGCTGCACAGCACGATGCAACAGGTCCTGTATCAGACCTACGACGTCAGTGCGAAGATCGATCGCGTTGAGGCCACGGTCAAGCCCTTCTTCCGCACCGTGGCACAGCACGTCAAGAGGATCCGGCGGCGCTGAGCGACAGCCCCGCCGGTGCTCTCAGTCCTTCTTGGCGACTGTGACCATGGGGCGCGGCGGGGAGATCCGTTCGTAGTGAGCGCCCAGGGCCACCAGGCCCCCGGACTCCATGCGCGGTCCGGGGACGATGTCGAAGGACGTCGCCTTCTGGTAGGCGTCGATGACACTGGAGAGCTGCCAGGGCTGGATGGATCCGGAGATGAGGTAGGCGCCCGGACGCAGCATCATCGCGGGGATGGAGACGTCCACGGTCCCCTCGCCCGGCTCGATCCTCTCGGGCTGGAAGCCGTCGTCGAGACCGTGCAGCCCCCAGGCGAAGATGCCCTCACGGGTGTCGATGGAGCAGCCGAAGACAGGCTTCTCAATCGTCTCCTCGCAGCGGTAGTGCAGGCGAATGGTGGCCTCGTCCCCGGTACGCAGGGAGTTCACCGGCCGGCCCCTGCGGTCGAGCAGCTCGATGCGGCTGATCTGGGCCTCCCCGCTGCCGAAGCGGGTACCTTGTCCATCCTTAACCTTCTTGGCTCCGTGGGTGATATCGGAGTACTTGTCGATGATCTTGGGGGCCGGACCGACCTCCTTGAGCCGGCCGTGGTCGAGCCAGGCGACCTCGTCGCAGAAGGTGCGCATCTGCTCCAGGCCGTGGGAGACGACGACGACGGTGCGGCCGTCCTCGCGGAACTCGGCGAACTTGTCCATGCACCGTTCCTGGAACTCCATGTCACCGACGGCCAGGACCTCGTCGACCAGGAGGATCTCCGGCTCGACGTGGATGGACACGGAGAAGCCCAGGCGCACGTACATGCCCGAGGAGTAGTTCTTCACCGGCTGATCGATGAACTCACCCACCCCGGAGAAGTCGACGATGTCATCGAACTTGGCCTCGATCTCCTTGCGGCTCATCCCCAGGATGGCGCCGTTGAGGAAGATGTTCTCCCGCCCGGAGAGCTCGGGGTGGAAGCCCGAGCCGACCTCCAGCATGGCGGCCATGCGCCCCCGGGCGGTGATGGAGCCCGAGTCGGGAGCCAGGATCTTGGCGATGCACTTGAGCAGCGTGGACTTGCCCGATCCGTTGTGCCCCATGAGCCCGAAGGTCTTGCCCTCGGGGATGTCGAAGGTGATGTCCTTGAGTGCCCAGAAGTCCTCGTAGACGCCACGGCTGCGCTGCAGAATGGCGCCCTTGAGGGACTGGTTGCGGTGGTGGTAGATCCTGAAGCGCTTGGAGACGTCCTCAATGCGCACGGCCGGCACGGCCAAGGATGCTGCTGAGGAGCTCTGCGCCGACGACGTTGATGATGCGGACGATCCGGTTGTTGCAGCCATCTGATCAGAGCTCCTCAACGATGCTCGCCGAGTGCCGGCGGAAGAAGACCAGGCCCAGCGAGAGCATGACAACTGCCCACCCCAGGCAGGCCAGGAAGACCGGTAGCGACGGCAGGGCGAAGTCGTACAGGCAGGATCGGAAGGCCTCGAGGTAGGTCTCGGCCGGGTTGAGCCGAGCGATCGTCGTGATGGGGATCGGCGCGCCGTTGATCTGCCAGCCGGCGTCGAACAGGCGGTTCTGGACGCTGTCGAGCATGTTCAGCGAGAAGACGACACCGGAGGCGTACATCCAGATCTGGTTGAAGATCTGCCACAGGTGGCCCAGGTCCCGGAAGTAGACGGTGGCGATGGACAGGATGAGCCCCAGCCCGACGGCGAACATGCCCGCCAACAGGGTGACGACGAGCAGCGCCGGGATCATGAGCAGGACCCCGGGACCGCCCATCAACATGGCGATGATGATCAGCACGAGCAGCTCGAAGGCGAAGTCCACGGCCAGGGACAGCACCGCGGAGTAGATGAGGACCTGGCGGGGGAAGTAGACCTTGGTCAGGAGCCCCGAGTTGTTCACCAGGGCGTTCATGGAGGCCATGATGCCGCTGGAGAAGAAGGTCCAGCTGAGCACCCCGATGCCGATCCACAGCGCGAAGGAGTCGATGCCGGAGTTGCGGCCCGGCGGCACCTCGTTACGAAACACGATGCCGAAGATGAGGGCGAAGATGGCGATGGTGGCCAGGGGGTTGATGAAGGACCACAGGCGTCCCAGGGTGGTTCCCTTGAACTCCGAGGAGACCGATCGCTGAGTCAGCCGCAGGGTGAGGTCCAGCGTCTGACGGGAGTCCTCCGAGCGGAGCAGTCGAGACAGCTGCATAGGCTCACACCGCCGTCGCCGTGCCGGTGGGCGTAGATGGAACCGCCTCCTCCTGGGCGTCGATCCAGTCGCACAGCCGGTTGATGCCCTCGGTGACACCGACCCGGGGCTCCCAGTCCAGCGCCTGGCGGGCGCGCGTGGTGTCGGCCCAGGCGGCGCGCACGTCGCCGTCACGGAACTGGCCGGTGACGTGCGGGGCGGGCGCTCCGTAGTGCTCGGCGATGGCCTGAGCGACCTGCATGATGGTGGTCCGCTCCCCCAGGCCGATGTCGTAGGGCAGGGCCGCTGCAGGCGAGCGCAGGACTCCGGCCACGATGGCGGAGGCGACGTCGTCGATGAAGACGAAGTCCCGCACGATCTGACCGTCCTCGTAGACCGGGATGGACTGCCCCTGCTTGGCCAGGCGGGCGAAGAGGGAGACGATGCCGGTGTAGGGGTTGATGAGGGACTGACCGGGGCCGTAGACGTTCTGAAGCCGGTAGAGCACCGGGGTGACGCCGAAGGAGCCGCACCAGGAGGTCACGAGGTTCTCCTGGCAGAACTTGGTGGCGGCATAGACATTGGCCGGGGACGCATTGACGGCGGTGGAGGACTGGACCGAGGGGGTCAGGCCTGCGAAGTCCCACTGCCCGGCCTCGAGCATCGCGTGGGTGCGCTGCCCGGGGTAGGAGGGGTGTCCCTTGGCGTCGATCCACTTCCCCTCGCCGTAGACGGCCCGGGAGGAGGCCAGGACGATCTTGTCGGGACGGATCTCGTGGCGCACGAGGGCGTCGAGCATCTGGGTGGTGCCGACGACGTTGACATTCGCGTGCCGGGAGGCCTCGGTGAGCGACTGACCGGTCCCGGTCTCCGCGGCCAGGTGGACGATGACCTCTGGTGCGACCTCAGTCAGGACGGAGTCCCAGTCCTCGGCGAGCGACACGTCCAGGCGGCGCAGCTCCACACGCTCGTCGAGCTCGGCGGGCCGAGCCTGAGAGGGATGGATCTGCGGGTGCATGTTGTCCAGGGCCACGACGCGGTCGGAGGCGTCCGCCAGGTCACGCGAGATCGCGCAGCCGATGAATCCGGCACCACCTGTGACAAGGCAGGTACGGGTCACGAGGGTCTCCCTTGGGTAGTCGATTCGGGCCGACGGGACACGCGCAGGGCGCTCCTCGACCACATCACTATTCTCGGCGCTGGCAGAGCCGATCGTGCCGGCAGATACCGTTGCCTTCGACACGCCGACTGGTTGCACGCCACTCTCAGCGCTCAGCCTCGGACACCTCGGGACGCCAGCTCATGCCCTTGAAGGCTGTGGTGAAGAAGTCGAGGACGATACCGGTGACCTTCTCCAGCGCCACCGACAGGGCGAAGATGAGGACGAACTCGGCCGCCAGGAGGATGTAGCGCTGGATGGGGAAGAGCCCGTAGACGTCGATTCTGTGACTCAGGTGCCAGATCACCACGTGGTGGACGAGGAAGATCGGGTAGGAGTACCTGGCGATGAGGCTGACGAGGGCGCGAACCGGCTGGATCGCCACGTAGCGACCGACGACCACGAGGATGAGGAAGGCCGAGATGCCCACGATGGTGGTACCCACGTCCTCGGGGATCTCCGTGGGGAGCAGGGACGAGACGGCCAAGACCACGGCTGCCGGAATGACGGTGGCCCCGTGGACCCGACGGACGTAGAGGACGAAGTAGCTGCCGAAGGCCAGCTCGGGCAGGCGGGTGGTGAGAACCATGGAGGAGGGGTAGCCCGGGAAGTAGCGAGGCATGATGACCACAGTGGCGGCATAGGCCACCAGCAGCACGAGGCCGGTGATGACCGGGAAGCGGTCAATGGCCCACAGAAGCAGCGGGAAGACCACGTAGTACAGGAGGATGAAACCGAGGAACCACTCGCCCAGCAGATACATCGTGCGGAAGTGGAAGTTCAGGGCGAGCCCGTCGACTCCCAGGAGCGTGAAGATGAAGGTCCGGGCCGGACCGACATGCGGCGGCCGCCCGTTGGAGATGAGGGCGAAGTAGAACGTTGCCAGCAACCAGGCGATCCAGAACATCGGGTAGATGTTGAGGAAGCGCTTCCAGTAGAAGCGTTTGAGGTTGATGGGCCGCCGGTAGGTGAGCGTGAGGGCCGCCCCGGAGATGATGAGGAACTGGGAGACGCCTAGGGCGCCCACAGAGATGCCGAAAGGTTCACGGGTCAGGACGTATCCCCCACCGTGTTCATCGAGATGAACGTTGAAGTGGGCCAGGACGATGAGTAGCGCAGCCAGGGCCCGAATGAGATCCAGGTAGAAGATTCTGGTTCTCCCGGCCGTCCGCCGGCTCGATGCCGCCGTACTCACCACTGTCAACTCCCGATTCTCCGGACCCGGCTGAAGGCCTTCAGAAGCGGCCTGTGCAGAGGGCGCGGAATCCAGCGCTCGGCCTGTTTCTTGAGCCGCCTCAGCTCGACACCCCGGCGGTAGAGGTTGCTCACCATGTCATCCTCGTAGCCGAGAATGCCGTTCTCGGCAACTGCGTGAGTGAAGTCCTGGACGTAGTGCGACAGGCTGGTGATCTCAATGCGGGCGAAGGAGTCGGAGAAGAGCCAGCCGCAGTAGTAACCGGCTCCCTGGGCCACGTAGCCGTGAGCGCGCTCGATGGCATGCATGATGGTGCCGTCGATGTCGCAGGGCTCGGGTGGGAACTCCTCCCACTGCCAGTCGTGGTCGAACAGCGGCTTGAGGGCCTTGGGACGGAACCAGAACATGGAGCCCAGCGGTGCGACGGGCTCCTTGTCCGGGTCGAGGGGGACATTGATCCCCAGCTCGTGCAGGAGCGCCTCGGTGCGGTCGAAGTTCGGGCCCCAGCCCAAGGTGTAGACCGGGAAGTAGTCGGCGTGGTTCGGCGGCGTGGGAGTCAGGAGGCCCAGGCGCGGCTCGGCCTCGAAGGTGGCGATGACGTTCTTGACGAAGTCGCGCGTGGCCAGCAGGTTCTCGAAGCACTTGATCGCGAACCCGTCCCCAACGGAGTAGGGCCTGACCTGGGTGACCTTCTTGTCGTGGGTGTAGCACACGACGTCGTAGTTCTGGACGACGTCCTTCCACCCCACGAGGAAGGGGCCGACGTCGCGCCCCCGGTTCTCCACGAGGCGCACCTCGATGTTGTAGGGGAGCCCCTGGCAGGCGGCCTTGACCTGCTCCACCTTCTCCGGGCTCGAGGTGCTCAGGAAGATGTCGATGCCCTCGGGCATGTTGCGGATGTACTTCAGCGTCGGCTCGACCAGGTCCATATAGTACAGGTGAGCGATGAGGGCGACCTTCTGCTGCTTGGGCTCGCGGGTGACAGTCTGCGTGGGCAGGACGTAGGTGAGCTGGAGGTTCTTCACCAGGTCCGCCATGTTCATGGAGCGCAGGGCGTTGTCCCAGATGAGGTTCGTGTCGAAGTCGGTGTGGTCGCGCAGGTACTCGTAGAGCTCCACGGTCGCGTTACCCACGGCCTGGTGAAGCACGTCCTCGTAGCTGTGGAAGAAGGAGCGGCGCTTGAAGATCGGGCAGCGCTTGTCCCGGATGACCTCGACCGGGGCGAAGAGAACGGGGCTGAAGTTGAAGCCCTCCATGTCCTCGGTGTTGACGTAGACGTCGGAGGTGAAGCCCAGCCGCTCGAAGCGCTGGGTGAAAGGAGCCTCGTGGAGTCCCACCGAGTCCTCGTAGGAGTTCATCTGAGGAAGGTTGTCCCAGTAGTCCTGGAAGGCCTTGGAGGAGACCAGGGAACGCCGGTAGGCGTGGAAGTGGGACTGGAGGTGGCGCGGAAGATATCCCTCGGCCGCATGCCCGAAGGGGTCGTAGGGAACCTTGTGGAACCAGGTGATGCCCCAGAAGTCGATGTCCCGGCCGGCCATCTCGGTGAACATCTCCTCGAAGGGGTACACCGGCCCCATGATGGTGGCGTTGAACAGGACGACCTCGTCGAACTCGACGAGTCTGTCCCAGCCGTAGCTCTCCAGGGCCGTCTTGTAGGCCCAGGCGTCCAGCCCCTTGTTCTCCCGCAGGATGATGTTGTCCGTGAAGGCGCTCAGCTTGGCGTAGCTCGTGGCGGTCACCTCGCCGTTGACGACGATGACCAGCTCGGAGAGGTTCTTGACCATGTCGGCGAGGAGGGCCTCGACGTAGGAGTCCACGACACCTTGAGCGTCGAAGAAGAAGAAGATGCCGAGTCGCTTCGGGTCCTCACCAAGCGTTGCCATGATGTCCCTTCTGGGCAGTGGATCGGGCCGCTTGCCGCGGCAGGAGAAAAGGGGATGCGGCTTCTCGGGGCGTGTCAGCTCGCGCTTGAGGCGAGGATACGGCGGATCTTGGTCGGATCGCCCCACACGCCCGGCGAGTCGTAGGGACGGTCAGGGAAGGCCCCGTACTCCAGGGAGATGTTCAGGTTGTTGTCCCGGATGTAGGCCTCGACACGCTCGGCCAGGCTCATGGGCTCGCCGGTGCAGGCGTTGATGACGCCGTTGACCTCGGTCTGGTCCACGATCGCCGCGATCTGCCTGGCCAGCTCGTTCACGGAGATGAAGTCGTAGCGGTTCTTACCCGTGGTGAAGGGGAAGGTGGTGCGCCCCTCCTCTGCGGCGGCCAGGAGCTTGGAGAAGATCGAGTTGCCGAACTTGTCGTCACCCACGATGTAGTAGGCGCGGATCCACTGGGCGACGGCGTCGTGCGTCTTGGCCGACAGGAAGGTGGTCTCCCGCAGCGCGTTCTTGGCGATGCCGTACAGCGAGGCGGGGTTGCACGGAGAGCTCTCGTCGATGGCGCCCTCCCAGTAGCCGACCTCATGCATGGTGCCCATGACGGCGAGCTGGGGCAGGCCACCGGCGTAGAGGTTCTCGATCAGGTGGAAGTGCTTGGCCAGGTCGTCCAGGTGGGCGTGGGAGGCGTGCTTGAAACCGTCGCGCCAGGCCATGTGCAGGACGACGTCGGGGCGCCCCATCTGGTCGTAGATGTCTGCGTCCCCGGAGAACAGGTCCAGGGAGAGCTTCTCCGCCCGCTCGTCGACGCCGTCGAGTCGCAGGTCGAGGGCCTTGACAGTCAGGCCCCGCCCCAGCAGTGCGGTGACGACGTGGCGGCCGATGTAGCCGCCGGCTCCAGTGACGAGAACTGTCTTTGCCATGGTTCTGCATCCTAACAGGTGCGGTTGCGGAGCAATCACTTGGTTCTGCCGGCGATGGTCATGAGGAGGTCACCGTGGACGGTCGTTCCGTTCTCCGTGGTCGGGAACTGGTCCACCGCGGGGTTGATCATGACGCGGGCGCTGCCGCCCTCGGTCATCTCACTGGTGATCGTCACGGTGTACTTCTCGCCACCGTGCAGGACCAGTCCCTTGGCCGGGAACTCGTGCAGACCCTCGTGGAGGGAGTTCGCCGGCGCCGCGGTCTTGAAGACCCGGGCACCGGAGGCGTCCGTGACCTCGACGTTGACCACCGAGGAGTCGATCCACTGCACCTCTTCGGCCAGGAAGGCGATATTGACGGAGCTGACCTCCACGGTCGACGGCAGAGTGATCGTCTCGGTGACGCTGGCCCCGTCCTGGAGAATGTTGACACTCCCCGCCTGAGGGGCGTCAGTGGACGCCGAGTACACCACCGGAACGGCGGGCACGAAGTAGGGAATCATGACGAGCGCACTGAAGCCCGCCGGCATGAGAAGACGCACCCAGGCCGCCGAGCGCGGGATGCGCTCCCCCTGACCCAGGTCCTCCACCATCTCCCGGCGGGGGAAGTTGATGATGAGGATCGCCAGGGCGCAGGCGATCATGAAGCCGACGATGAAGGAGCCCTGCCGGGTGACCCCCAGGGTCTCGAGGAACTGTGCGGGGGTCTCATACCTGGACTGCGCCACCGGGGCCACCAGGTGGGGCAGCAGCAGCTGAGTGAGAATGTTCCGGTCATACATCGAGTAGCCGTTGAAGGCGTACAGGAGGAACAACGCGGTTCCCATGCCCGTCTCAAGGAGGGTGTTGAGCAGCACGTGGCGCGGGTTGAGGAAAATGATGAGCACCGCGAAGGGCGAGACCATGACGGCCCAGTAGGGGTTGAGCGGGACCACCGTGGCGAAGACGAGGTAGATGGCCATGCAGATGTAGACCGCGTCGGCCGCCAGAGCCTTCGTCCCCTGAGGGCGGCGCAGGTAGGCGAAGATGACGATCCCGACCATGAACACCACGAAGACCGGGATCGTACTGCCCATCCACGGTATCCCGACGGCGGTGAGCCTTTGGAGCATGCTGCTCATGAATCCGCCGGTGGACGCCTTGTAGGCCACGTTGCCGTGGTAGATGGCCCGGCAGGCCACCAGGCCGAGCAGGCCGGCGCCGAATTGAAGGGCCACCACGCGCAGTCGCTTCTCCCGCAGCAGCAGGAGCGGCACGAAGATGAAGATGGCGAAGAGCTTGAAGGTGTTGGCGATCGCGAACCACAGCAGGAACCTGCCCAGCCGGCCGCGCAGGTAGGCGCGCAGCCCCAGCAGGATGAAGACGATCATGATGATGTCGTACTGGACGATGACGAAGACCGGGACGAACAGCGTCATCGAGGACAGGAAGAAGAAGGCGACCCACTTGCTGCGCTGCCGGCTGACTCCCAGATCCCGCGCAATGTCCACCAGTACCTTGGCGGCGATGAGCGCGGCCAGCACCATCAGGGTCTTGAGCCACAGCTGCGCCGGCGTCGACAGCAGGTAGTGGAAGCCGGTGATCCGGTAGATGATGTAGGTCGGCAGGTTCCACAGCCCGAAGAGCAGGTAGAGCGGAATGTCGTAGACCGCGGGGTGACCGGTCGAGGTGTGCTCGATCGCGATCTGGTAGAAGTCTCCCACCCGCCCCTGGAACACCGAGTCCAGGAAGTTGAAGGAGTGCTCGAAGGTGGCTCGCACGTCCCCGTAGAGGAAGAAGGCGTAGGCGCCGAGCAGGATGACGCCCAGCAATGCCCAGTCCACGAGGCCGGGGCGCTCGGTACTGCTCCACCAGGAGCCCAGGCGGCTGTCCACCACGCGCTCGACCAGCCGGCGTCCCTGATCGCTCATCGCGTCGGTGAGCGCGCGCATCCGTGCGGTGAGGCCGGCGGCGGAGAGGGTCTGCGGCGTGGAGTCGTGATCGGCTTTCTCGGCGTCGTTGTTCTTGACCTGATCCGTACTGTTCTTCGCGGACTTACCGGACACGGGAGCCTGCCTGTTCATCGGAGTGGTGGACAGCGGTCGCCCCACCGGAGGCGCCAAGGCGCTCCAGGAGGGCTTTGCGGGAGATGAAGTTGTAGATGAGCACGATCGCCGTGGCGAGGATCTTCCCCAGGAAGGGGCTCATGCCGGCGAGGTCGGCGCAGACGTAGAGGATGAGTGTGTTCAGGCCCAGTGCGACGACGTTGAGCAGAACATACAGCGTGAACTCCTTGAGGACACTGACATTCTCCTGGGCCTCGAAGACGTAGCGCCTGGAGAGGATGTAGTTGAGCACCACCGAGGTGGAGAAGGAGGTCGCACTGGCGATGAGGTGGGGCACGCCCAGCCCGTACAGCACCGTGAAGAGGCCGAAGTCAACGCTGAAGGAGATGCCGCCGACGACGAGGAAGCGCCCGAACTGCGCCAGGAGGGGACGCAGTTTCTCCTGGAGGTTCTCCTGGAGGGCGCTCAAGAGGCGTTCCCGCCGGGACGTTCCTGCGTGGAGGGATCCGCCTGCGACGACGACGGGCCGCCCCCGAAGCCCGACGGCCCCTCGGAGGGTCCGAAGTTGAGGCGCTCACCGATGACCACGCGAGGCTTGCTGACAATGCGCCCGTTGATGCTGAGAATGTACTCGCCCAGGATTCCGATGAAGAACAGCTGAATGGAGCCGAGGAAGAACAGGCCCACCGTGCGGGAGGCCTCACCCACCGGATAGGCGTTCCAGTCAATGAGCTTCTTGACCAGGACGAAGGTGGCCAGCCCCAGGCAGATGATGCCGACGAAAGTGGCCACGAAGGTGGCCATGCGCATCAGCAGCTTGGTGGAGCTGGTGATCCCCTGCATGGCGAAGTCATAGTTACGCAGGAAGTTGAAGTTCGACTTCCCCCGGGAGGACTGGGCCTGATCGTACTGGACGATCTCGAGCCCGATCCCGTACTCGGCGACCACCGTCTTGAAGTAGGGCTGGATATCGCCGATCTGTCGCAGAACATCGATGAACTCGACGTCGTAGAGCCCGTATCCGGTGAAGCGCGCGATCTGAGGGGTGTCTGCGAACCAGTCGATGAGCTTGTAGTAGAGGTGACGGCACCCCGTCATGATGAAGCCCTCGTCAGAGGATCTCCTCTGCCCGATGACGACCTTGGCCCCCGCCTCCCAGCGGGCCACGAACTCCGGGAGGTTCTCCGGAGGGTCCTGGAGGTCGCCGAAGAGCATGAAGGTCGCGTCCCCCGAGCCGTAGGTGAGCGCCGAGAAGACATTCCGGTGAAAACCGAAGTTACGGGCGTTGAAGACGGCCTTCACCCGCTTGTCCTCGCCCGCCAGAGCCCGGATCGCGCCGCGGGTGCCGTCCGTCGAGTAGTCATCGACGAAGATGATCTCGTAGTCGTACTGGGGAAGATGCGTGCGAAATACCGAGTTCAGTCGGTCATACATCAACCTGACGCTTTTTTCCTCATTGTAACTGGGAATGACGACGCTGATCTTCTTCATGGACAGGCCAAAGGTCCTCACGTGACTCATTGATCGAGGCTGGGGCTCCAGCAAGGGCTCCAACAGGGGCATACCCGACCATGCCGGCAGGAGGTGCGGGGAGCACCTCACGGTATGCTAACACCTCATTCAATCCCTCTTGTCTTCCGTGCGATGCCGGCCAATGTCGCGCAGACGCCTTCCGGCACTCGTCGCTGCGCGCATCAGGTCGGAGGTCCCACCGGTCAGGTAGCGGTAGGCGGGCTTGAGGGCGCTGCTCATGTCGGGGTGGTGGGCATCGACGTAGGTGCGCACCCGGGCACCGACTCCGGCCTGGGGCCCGAACCTGGCCCGGAGGAACCTGACCTGCTCGTCGGTGTGGGGCGGCAGGTCCGCGGTGAGGGTTCGCTGTTTGTAGGCCAGGGCCCCGTAGAGGCGCCCGGCCCAGGCGGCGGTGAGCACCTCGCGGGGGTGGAATCCGCTGGACATGGCGGCGTAGACGGTCAGCAGCTCGAGCACCTCGGCGACGCGGGCACGCTTGAGGCGCTGGGCCGATTGCTCGGGGCCGGCGGCGGCCTGATCGGTGAGCCGCACAAGCTCCTTGGCCCCCTCGCTCAGGGCGCGCAGCGCTGCGGGGCGGGCCAGGAACATCGCACCGACCGGGACCACGGGAGCGAGCGGATCGAGTTCCACAGTCAGGCCGAGCCGCCGGGTCAGGGCCTTGGCGGCGTCGGCCAGCCCGTCCCATGTCGGCCCTCCGTGGGCCTGACCGATGTGGCCGGCGGCGGGCATGGCCACGCCGAGGCCGGGGTGCCGCGTGAAGAGGTCGATAAGGCCGCCCACGTACCCCGGCGAGTCCAGCAGGCAGTCGAGCGCCTGCCGGTGGGCGACGTCGTCGGCCCGCGTACCGGGGCCGGAGGCGGGCCCCACGGTGACCCGCAGGACAAGGGCCTCACCGTCACCACCCTCGTCACCCCCATCACTGTCGCCGCCGCCGGCGGTGCGCCCGGGATCCCAGAGGTCGTCGCACTGGGCGAGGAAGGCGATCGTGCCCCGCGGGTCGAGATCGCGCACCGCGCGGAAGGACACGCCCCCTTCCCCACGCGCCGAGTCCTTCCCTGGGTCCTGCGGTGTGGGACGGCGGCCGGTGACCCGCTCCAGGTCGGCGGCATCCAGGTGCGTGGGCGAGGTGACCACGACCCGCCAGTGCGCCGGCAGGTTCGCCAGGCGCCGGGCAAGACCGTCGGCCTCGGCGCGCTCCACCGCCTCCTTCCCGGCCGGGACGTGGACGACGACGCAGCCCGGGGACTGCAGCGCGGGTGGGCTCGTCTGCGCACCGGCTCCAGTGGTTCCGGGGGCGCACCCGGTCACGACCTCGGTGAGTCCGGCGTTGACGATGAGGTCGCGGGCGGTCGCGGTGTGGACGACGTCGGACAGGATGAGGTCCTCGCTGTAACCGGCGGCGACAGCGGCTTCCAGCAGCTCTCCGCCGACGACGGCCTGGCGGTCCTGGTGGAGCGGGTCGTGGAAGAGGGCGCGGCGCTTGAGCAGGGGGCAGCCGTCGGCCAGCAGCGCCGGGGCCTCCTCGATGGCCGGGTTGTCCGAGCGGTAGCGGTCCACGGGGAAGGCGACCTGCCAGGTGTGGCCGAGCTCGGCGAAGTGGCCGGTAAAGCGCGACTCGTGCCACTGGATGGAGTCGCGGTAGGAGGAGACCGGCGGCATCCGTTCCCAGTACTCACGGAAGGCCGGAGCCGTCAGCAGCCTGCGGCGCACCGCGATCCAGTGGGACTGGAGGTGGCGGGGCAGCTCGCGCCTGGCCAGGAAGGGGTGAGGACGCATGGCGGCGTGCTCGGTCATGCCCCAGAAGGAGATGTCGCCCCAGCCCTCGGCGCGGGTGAGGACCTCCTCCCAGGGGTGCAGCGGCGCGTAGTAGGTGTGGTTGGTCAGGATGAGCTCGTCGAAGTCGGCGAGCCGCTCCCAGCCCAGGTGCTCCAGGCCGGCCCGGTAGGCGCCGACGTCGAGCCCCTCATTGGGGCGCTGGAGGATCTCATCGCAGCAGGGCTCCAGTCGGGCGCGGTCGGCGTCGCCGATGGGTGAGTTGGAGACCAGCAGGATGTGGTCGGCATGGGGCCGCAGGGAGCTGAGCGCGGCCAGGACGTAGTCGCGGACCTGATGATGAGGATCGAAGTGGAAGTAGACGAGTCCTCGGTTCATGTGGAGGTCCTTCCCGGCAGGTGGTCGATGAAGGCGGCTGGTAAGGAAGCGGCGAGGCAGCCAGTGTCTCATGAGCTGTCTCATGCACTTCTGGCCGCCTCGCCGCTCCCCCGGTGCGGAATGTCAGCGAATGGTTACTTTCCCGTTGGGCGCCACGGAGATGCTGCCTCTCTCGAAGGTCTGGGTCATGGTGCCGTCGGCCTGGCGGACTGCGCGCCCGGTGGGCAGCCCCACCTTGGAGCGCTCCCAGCCCGAGGCCGCCCAGGCGCTGAGGATCGAGCCGTGGATGAAGCTGACCCGGCCCCCGGGGCGCCAGTAGGCGATGCCGCCTTCGAAGATCTGGTGACGGCTGCCACCGACTCCTACCACGCCGCCGCTGCGCGGGTAGCCCATGGACCCGGTCTGATAGCCGTAGCCTCCCCAGGCACTGAGCACCGGCTCACCCACGAACTGCGCACCGGTCGCCGGGCTCCAGTAGCCCACCCCGTGCTTGAATCGTTGGAAGACCCCGCCCTTGGCGGAGGCCTGAACACCGGAGGTGGCCGCTCCGATCCAGCCGTTGACGCCCAGGGCGCTGCGCAGGGCGACGGCTCCCGGATGGTCCTGGGCCACGGTCGACGGCGCACTGCCGCCCCCTCCCTGCGGGGCGGCTCCCTGCGCCTTCGCGATGGCGCGGATGGCGCCGAGCTTGGAGTAGCCGACGTTGCCGGGGCAGGTGGTGTAGCCGACATCGCGGTGCCCGAGGATGCGGGGCATGGAGATGGTGGAGCCGGCCTGGTAGCGCTCAGTGGTCCACACGTGCAGGCCCGCCCAGCCGGTGACATCGGAGATGCCGGCGCGCTTGAGGAACCATCCGGCCATCTTGCCCACGGAGCTGAGCTGGGCGTCCGAGGGGGACACCGCACTGTAGTCCCCCATCATGGAGATGCCCATGGTGCCGGTGTTGACGCCTCGGGCGTGCGCCCCGATGCTCATCCTGCCGGCCGGTGCCGCCACGGAACCGGAGCGCCCCTCGAAGACGGTGCCGAACTTGTCGACGAGGAAGTTGTAGCCGATGTCGCCCCAGTCCAGGGTGACCGCGTGGTAGTAGTAGATGCCCCGCACGATGGAGGCGGACTGGCCTGCGGAGTAGCTGTTGGTGCCTGCGGTGTGGTGAACGACGACGTGGCCGGCTCTCGCGTACTCGGGATCCCAGCTCATGTAGGAGGCATTGGCCCCCCATTCAGCTCTGGTGGTCACCGCGACCGGCAGACCGTTGGCGGTCGTCGCAGCCGGTGCGAGGGCGGGCGCAGCTGCTGGTGCGGCTGATACAGCGGCCGGCTGGGCGACCGGCGCGGGGCTCGCGGACAGCGTCATGGCGGCCGGATCCACCTGAGTGCCCTGGTTCTCCATGGCGGAGGCATCCTCAATGACGGGAGTCGGTGCGGCCTGGGTGGTCTTGAGGTCGTCGGCATCGAGGACCTCCTCGCCCTGCGGGCGGGAGGGAACCAGGGCCAGCTTGAGCCCGGCGGGAAGCGAGCTGCCGACGACGGAGGCCTGGATCGCGTCGGCCCCACCGGTGACGAACTCCCCCGTTCCGGAGGTGGCGCGGTCGTCGCGGCCGGCATCGGCCGCCTCATTGAGGTACCAGGGCGACCAGGTCCCGTTCTCCCGCACACGCAGGTAGATGCGCACGCCTTCGGGCAGGTCGGCGCTGCCGGCCCAGGTGAAGCCGGCGACGAAGAAGCGGTCGACCTCGAGGGGGTCGGTGAGCAAGGCGGCGTCCGCCTGCGGATCCGTGGCCGCAGGCAGGATCGACGGGACCGGCGCGTCGGCTGCGCCCGTGGCCTGAGCGAGGGCGGGCACGGCGGCGGTTGCGCTGCGCACCGGCGTCGCACTCGCTGAGCCGGCAGCGGCGGAACCGGCCTCCTCCCCCGTCGAGGTCTGGACGTCGTCGAGCCCCGACTGCCCGACCTCGGTGGCCTGCCCGCTAGCGGTGGTCAGGTCGAGGATCTGCACCGGAGCGGGGGCCTCGCCCTGGCTACTGGAGTCACCGGCGTCCGGCGCGGCACCGGCCGCGGAAACCAGGCTTGACAGGAGCAGTGAGGTCAGGGTGATAAGCCCGGCGGACCGACACACACGTGCGCGGGTGCTGAGCCCACTGGCATGGCCACTGAGGCGATGGCCGCCGCGGGGGGCGATGCGGCCAAGAGCGCGAGGGACGTTCATGGGGTTCCTTTGAGGTGATACCGACGGGCGTCCATCAGGCCTCACCATCACAACCGACGACGCGCTCCCTCGAGAGGCACGAAATCTAATTTCTGAGCAATTTCCAAGAGATTGCTGATAGTTTACTGAATGTCACGGAGGGTCCTTGACGGCGCCGGCTGCATCGGCACCCAGTCTCCCGGAGACCACCGGCCCACCCCACACCTTTTCTTGAGGCTCCGCGGTTTTACCGGTTCACGGCACGTCTATTGCAATCCGGTCTCACCGCCCCGGAGCCCTCAGTCCGGCTGCGCCTGCCCAGCGGCTACGCCCCACAGCCTCCCGTGGGCTCGAGCGGGCTCCTGTGGCATGATGGCGTCGGCCATGATGGGCGCTCAGCGCCCCCAGTTCCCACGTATCGGAGCGAGTTCTATGCACGTCCTCATCACCGGAGGCGCCGGCTTCATCGGCGCCAACTTCGTCCACCAGACCCTGGTACGCCACCCCGATGCCACCGTCACCGTCCTGGACAAGCTCACCTACGCCGGGAACAAGGGCTCGCTGGCAGACCTGGATGACCGTGTCACGCTCGTCGTCGGAGACATCGCCGACGCCGACGTCGTCGACCCGCTCGTGGCCCAGGCCGACGTCGTCGTCCACTTCGCCGCCGAGTCCCACAACGACAACTCGCTGCGCGACCCCTCCCCCTTCATCCAGACCAACCTCGTGGGTACCTTCACCCTCCTGGAGGCGGTGCGCCGCCACAAGGCGCGCTTCCACCACATCTCCACCGACGAGGTCTACGGCGACCTGG